>ERZ887830.160-NODE-160-length-44568-cov-89.927639_pt1 | contig 44568 bp, 46 predicted proteins | sample MGYA00521101_ERZ887830 | MGnify/ENA primary metagenome ERZ887830 (study PRJEB32303, sample SAMEA104408592) | aquatic metagenome | biome: Marine water; feature: Pelagic; material: water | place: Baltic Sea | collected 2014-06-05T16:38:00 | depth 1,762 m ... | reverse complement strand
TAATTATTATTTTATTAACAAAATATAAACAATGTTTATATTTCATAAAATAAAATGCTACTTCGAACATTACTATTCACAGCTATATTATCATTAAATCCTCGCCCACCTCCATTTCCACCACCCGTACCAATTTCTCCGCCACCATTGCCACAATATCCGCCATATTCACCACCAAGTCCACAGGTGCAATTGTTGCAATTGCATTAACAGGCATGTCTGTGTTTATTGTATGTATATATTGCGCGGGAAGGTTGTTTATGTCACCTGAACCAAGAACGTACAAGGAACAAACTAATATTCGAGTTTATTTATTAATATGTCTAAGACGTGTGTATGTGCTACGTTACGTGAAATGGAACGTAAGCATTATGTATCTTCGTATACTTATGGTAGATGCCCTTCGTGTATAACACGAATTAATGAAGCCGTTCCACGTTGTTTTTCTTGCGATATGCACCCCGCTCCAGCAAGTGGACGTGCGTGTCGTGGATGCATTCGACGCACACGTCGTGAATTCGCCAAGTACGAAACGAATTACAACGATGCACTTGTCGCGCATCGCGCATGGACTTCTAATTTAAATCAAGATGAATACACACATCTTGCACTAAAGGAAGATTTGGATGGATCAACTCCACTTGATTCCCCAAAACGAAAGGATTATTATAGTACATACCCATCTCCCATAACAAAGTGGGATGTAACACAGTTTCTTACGGACAACCCGAATTTTTTGTGGTGATAATGTTATAGAAGGATGTACACGGCCGTATTCATATGTTTATGTATGATTGCATTGCCGACAATTGTTAACAAATATGCCAAGTTTATGACAATTGTATTTGCATTCTCGAAAATTTTCACAAAAAGCATCTTACAAGAACTATTTTCAGGAAATTATCTATCCGGTAATACAGGTTTAACTAGTAGTAAGAATGAATTATTTTATAGACATATCTTTACACCAATCAAAGATTGTTGGAGTCGTCCAATTCATGGCCATGCATCAACAGTAATTACTGTTCAACTGGAAAATGGTTATCAAACATGTGAATGTATTAACATGGGATCGTACAACTATCTTGGATTTGGTGGTATTGATAAAACAATTACATCACAAGTAAAACAAGCAATTGAAACATATGGTGTTGCATCTACATCGGTTCGTGATGGATCTGAAAATGATTTACAATCTATACTCGAAACGAAAATTGCCACGTTTTTAAACAAAGACGCAGCAGTTGTCATTGGAATGGGATTTGCAACAAATACGAGTGTGATTCCGGTACTTTTAACGGATGGCGTTGATCCAAAAAATGTTCTGGTATTGTCGGATTCATTCAATCATGCATCAATTGTTGAAGGAATTCGCCTCTCTGGTGCAAAAGTAAAGGTGTTTAAGCATAACAATGCGCTTGATCTAGAAGAAATCCTACTTCGTGAAACGTCTTGTTGTAATTGGGACAAGATTGTTGTATTTGTTGAAGGTATTTATTCAATGGAAGGAGATTTTTGCAATCTCAATGAGATTGTTCAAGTAAAAACCAAGTACGGTGCGCATTTATACCTGGATGAAGCACATTCTATCGGCGCAACTGGACAAACGGGCCGTGGAGTTGCTGAACATTTCAATATTAACACTTCAAATATTGATGTAATGATGGGAACCTTTACGAAATCATTTGGATCAGTTGGTGGTTATGTATGTGCGTCACAACCCGTTATTAATTGCATCCGCGCAACCGCAACTGCATGTGTATATTCGCCTGGAATGTCGCATGCAGCAGTGATGCAAGCACTTGTAACACTCGAGATTCTAATTGCAGGTTCAAAAAAACAAATGCAACTTCGTGAAAACGCAAATTACTTTCGCAAATGCCTCATGGAAATGAAATATCCGGTACTTGGTGACGTTGATTCCCCAATTATTCCGTTTTTAATTGAACGTCCCGACAGACTCGTCGAGTTTTCGCGCAAATGTCTTGCGCGAGGCGTCGCCATTGTGATTGTTGGATATCCCGCAACACCATTTTTGGAATCTCGCGCGCGTTTTTGCATTTCAAGCGAACATACACGTGAGCAACTTGATTATGTACTCATGGTCATCGATGAAACTAGTCGAGAGTTAAAGTTACGAAAAGTGTCGGGCTACGCCGAGTCAAAGAAAACGCATGATTTTCACTCCTATGTTGTTTTAAATCCACCATCGGATCTGGTGAGCAACTTGTGGAACACCGTTTCGGTGAAAAAGATCGAAACGACAACGGAGTTTACAACGACAAGTTTCTTAAATATGCACAAACACCCTGATGTGATTGTTTCAGCAAAAAATGCAATCGACGTTTATTCATGTGGTACATGTGGACCGCGTGGATTTTACGGGACGCTTGACATTCACATGGATCTTGAATCCACACTTGCAACAAAACTGAATGTTGAAAAGGCAATTATCTATTCATATGGTCTTGTTGTCGTGTCATCTGTTGTAAAAGCGTTTGCAAAACCAAACGACTTTTTGATTTATGACGAACTCGTGTCTACACCCGTAAAGTCCGGTATCGTCTTGTCGAGTGCAAGCAAACTTTCGTTTAAGCATAACGACATCTCGTCACTCGTTGAGCAACTTGAATACGCAAAACAACTTGATCCGAACGGTGATGCAACCGTCTATGTTTTGGTTGAAGGTGTATATGCCAACATTGGCGACATTGTTAATCTTCCATGTATTATCGCATTGCGTTCCAAATATAAGTTTTGTCTGATTTGCGATGATTCGTATGGGTTTGGTCTTCTCGGTAAGCACCGACTCGGTACTCCTGATCACTATAATGTTCCACATTCTGAAGTTGATTTATACATTGGTTCGTTTGAAAACGCAATTGGATCAGTTGGTGGATTTTGTGCCGGTGTTGGCGACATGATTTCACACCAAGTACTAAATGGGTCGGGATATTGCTTTTCTGCATCCTTACCTGCATATTGCACGTCTGCAATTCGTACTTCTCTTGATGTAATTGCACAAGACACCGATGCATATCACGAATTAAATAATGTGATGCGATACACGTCTGTAATGCTTGGTAAACTTTCCAATTTTTCACGGGTCGATGTGGATCTATCAATTACACCACTGTATTGTATTTACATTCGGGACAACGATGGTATGTATAACATCGAGTTACTTGAAAAAATAAAGCACGATGTTGCAAAACAACATGGGATTCGTATTGATGTAGTGCAGCATCCAAAACAACCGGGTATTCCAACTGCAAACCCATTCATCAAATTTAACGTTGATAATGATCAAGATCTGGGGATTAACGGAACACTAAATGTCTTTGTCAAGTTTATGATTGAGTATCTGTCATAGAATGCGTGCATTCTAAAAATTCTTTATTATTTAAAAACCTAGCATGTACACAAAACCCACTGTTATTTAATGGCATTAATACAAATTCGTAATATTTTGGTTTAATTTTTTTAACAATATACTCTTTTTTATTAATGTAAAATCGATTATTTGCATATGTCATTCGTGCCGGGACATATAACATTGAAAATGTGCTATGTGTTAATAATATAATGTCATATCGTCTTGTATTCGATTCAATATGATCATCGATAACGTCGTTTTGTACAATTTCGGCTTCATTGTTATGAAGCCAGTCAAGGGTGTTCTTATGTTGTTTCATTTATTTTATATAGATAAAATGTTTTATATATGATACGATGCGACATGTGCAAATGCAAAATACACCAATGCAATAAGAACAATTCTATACACATACAATTCGTCGCCACATTGCAATATGTCATATCCAGGAACATCGTTTAATAAAGTAAGTGGAAGAATTCCATCTTTCCAGCTGTCATGACATGTCATTTCACTGCACGTTGAAAGAGCGAGACGCGCAAAGCTAGTACATGAATGTCTGTCACCAAATAATTTCGAACGAATGGGTGAATATTTAAATTGATATTCATTTAGTTTCCATAAACATTTGTGATCAATATCAATGGATGGACGAAATAACTTGATAACTTTGTATGGTGTTTTTTGTAAATATGCAGATAGTAAGAGTTTACGATTTCCGATAAGTCCGGATTCAATAATGTACTTGTTTTCATGTTCATCTATTGTAACTACTACAACATGACCGTAACCATCGACAAGTCCAACGTGAAGATGGAAAAACGGTACACCAAACTTGCGAACAAAAAGTAAATCTCCACTTTGTGCGTTGTTTATAATCTTAGTGAGTTCTGATTTGCATTTTGTGTTTGGATCAACAAGTTTTTCTAATATATTCATCTTTGTATATGACATATAAAAGACTTCCTCGTGTCAAATACCAATCCGTATGTATCCGTTGTTATACGTCTGACATGAAACCACATAATATAGATGTATGTAACAACTGCGCGGCGTATTCATGTGACAAATGCAAGGGGTGTGATCGGCATTCCATTTGGGGATGTTGGTGTCCTGGCAGCACGGTATGCTCATATGAAACATGTAGTCTGATCGGGTACAATGTACAAAACAACATTGACGACTGTCTGGTTTGCGAATGCTGGCCATTTGCACCGGCTCTGCCTGATCTGTGTCAAACTTGTATTCGTACCGACACGACATGCATCGATCACACCGGAGAACTTGTTACTGAAAAGACGGAATATATTCGATGCAAGGAGTGCATGGATGCATGCAGTAGCAAAGTTTGTTTTTCCGAGGAAGCGAATAGTCCAGACTGGTGTGGCCCGGAATATAACTGTGCTTATTGTATGCGTATGACAACCCGAATCGTACTTGGACAAGCAGCGGCGCGCGCTGCTGCGATGCACGCGCGAGTCAAATTTGGACACGAAGTATCTGATTACGAAAAAAAGATTGAAATTTATATCGCCAAACACAAGTATAGTACAGAAAAAGAAATTGAGTGTCGTAGGGGAGTACCTTTTGTATTAATCCCTAATTAAAAATGAACTTTGTTCTAAGAATTACACTATAGAATTTATGACATTATAAAACAAAAGGTATATATGGCACTTCACATACTTCTAAATTAGATAGTTATTTCCGATAGCCCAGTTGGTTTCGTGCACCGACAGTCACTGAGTGTCTGCTGGTTCGAAATCAGAAATGCTATCGCAGTTCCCATGTAGCTCAATTGGTCAGAGCGTGCGGCTGTTAACCGCAAGGTTGTGTGTTCGATTCACACCGTGGGAGCGTCCTCCTATAGTCTAGCGGTAAGGACAATGGTTCTTGATACCATGAGCATGTGTTCGAATCACATTAGGAGGTTTTAACCTTTTTTACATTTATATTTAGAGCCATGATTAACACGGTTGGCGGTATGTCTTGTCGTAATTAAAAATAGTATACAAATATAAATGAATACATTGAGAATTATTGTAATTGTGGAATCAATACTATTAGTAGTAGTGGCGGGTGTACTTATGTATTTGTTATATCGAATGTTTATGGGAGGTCAGGAAAACGATAACACTTACCGAGATGACAAAATTAATGGGGATGAGTTTAATCTATTTAAGAACTTAAGTGGCGGTAATGAGGTTCTATTAAAATAACTAGATAACCATTATACAACAGAGTTAAAAAATGCAAAACCATTTAACGGTAAGAGAACTACAAATCCACGTGTAAGTTCTGCTGGGGTTGCATTTTCACCATTTGCTCGAGTATTTGAGGCGACAGATGATGGATCGAGTATGTATACAGATATACTGCATAATCATATACTCACATATGGCAAAATATTACAAATTGGGGATACACACTATCCCAACCTAGCTGATAGAGGATCAATACCGTTTAATAGTCGTAAAAACATTCTAGTCCATGACCCCATAATTTATACCGAGAAACAAAAAGATAAGCCAATGTATTTTGCCGATTTGTAGTGATATAATCTGCGATTTATTTTATTATTTACATATAAAGATGGACACGAAGGATATTATCATAATATGCGAGGCGGTGTTATTGGCCGTATTGTTAATTGTACTTATGGCGGTGATTGTTAGGGGAAATGGACAATCTAATAGTTACTTTAGTCGTAAACCAACACCAAAAGAGCCTACATTTCGTGAATTGTTGGATGAAAGAATTGAAAGGGGAAGACAAGTTCAGGCAGACAAGGAAGCAGTCGCAGAAGCAAAAGCAGCCGAAGCCGCAGAGCAGGCACGAATTGATGCCGAATTTAGAGCGACTCGAATGGCACAAGAAGTTCAATGGAGATCCACGCATCGTCCACGTACTAGCACATGGAAAAACGATACAGTCGAACCAGGGGTTGGTAACTGGCTTTGGAGTAAAGTTCCATTCCAATAAGGTTTTTACGTTTGAGTGCCCAATAACTCAATAAATTTTAGTATTATCTTCACAATTTCCATATTTCCCATCGGAGTTTTATGACTGGATCATTTAACCCAAAAAATAATTAACACTTTATCGTATACGTTTGTTGGAGTTTCCTTGATTGCTCCTTGAACGTGAACGTTTTTTGCTTGAACCATAACGTTCATTTAATATAGGAAAATTGTCCCTAAATGATCTTGCAAATGTTTTGAAATAATGTAAAATATCATCGACATAAATCTGCTTCGGTAATTTGTTCGTAGATTCATAAGATTCTTCAATATACTGGATATATTTATAGAGTTCACCAACATATGGTCGTAAAAATGCGTCACCAAGAGGGTCCGGTGTTGTAACCGTTGCAATCATTCCAAGAGAAAGATTTATGTACAATGATATATCATCTTTGTGTACGCCACATGCTATATTACTCACATTGTCCTCAATACCAAGTGTATATAAACCATGCGTATACATATCATATATGAACCCCATGAGACGACAACAATGTTCAGGATCAAAATCGGCAAGATAAACATTATACTCAAAGTCAACTCCGTATGGAGTACTCGGTTTTGATACATTCAAAATATCCTCGCTAGATCGATCTGGATTCGTTGCTGAAGTAATGCCATGATAATTACGTGTAGTATTGTTTGCGTCATTCATCATAGATGATGATATAACAAGCACGTTTTGTGGCTTATGATCGGTGCATGTAATACCAAACTGTACCATTTTTTCAATTTTTGTTACAAGTTGGTTTTCAACTCCAATTTGCAGTGGAGTTGTTTCTGATGTAAAAAGATTGTTGTATAAATCCCATCCAATATCTGGACTGTTTACAGATTGTAAATCACAACTCATTCTATTCATAATAATCACGACACCACCCGTAGTATTATCGCGCGCTACAAAAATGTTAGTCTCCCATCCATTGTCGAGTTGTACAACGGGTGTGATATTACAAGGTACACCCACACCAATATCACCAAGGAGTTTTAATACGGTAGCCTCTGCAAGTAAATTCGTAATATCTTGATGTCCTTGTGCATGTTTGGTATGTTTAGTTACAATAAAATTTTGCCATACATCCATATAGTCTGGGTATGTCCGAATTATTGTTTCGTCGTTTTGGTCCATAATTTCCGATGGCCCCAAATGAATTTGTGGATCATCTGAATTATTATGTATGTATAATTTGCGAGTTGGTGAATCCCATGTTATGTTAGTAAATTGTTCATATGCCAACACAAAGTAGTCCCATAAAATACCCATGCGGTTTTCAGCGCCCATTGATGAAATTAATTTTTCATTAAACTTGCCGTTTGTATAAAAATCTGGGTGTGCCATTTATATTCAGCAAACATTTTTTTGTAGTGTATAAAGTGAGAAGTTATCGGAACGATGCCCCCGTAGCTCAATTGGTAGAGCGCGATACCTTTAATATCGTGGTTGACGGATCGAAACCGTCCGGAGGTAATTATAATTTTTTATTTTCTATAAAGTGAGAAGTTATGAGATTCTTTGTATTTTCTTATGCTAGAATGCGAAAGTATATATCGCAGATAGCATGTATATCTTATATCAACACCAAGCATAGCTCAGTTGGTCTAGAGCACCGACAGCCACCGAGTGGCTGCCGGGTCGAGCCCAGTGGGTGCCACAGGAGGCCCGCTGGTGGTATCGAAAGCGACCGAGGGATGTGTGGGGACTTGTCCCATTAGCTCAGTCTGGTCAGTAGCACCCGTCCTATGAGATTTCAATACAATCTAGGCTAGCGGGGGGTCGGCAGTTCAAATCTGCCATGGGACACTAGTCCGGATGGACAATACTGCACATGTGGGTGAGTCTGGTCTTAAACCGCCGCACTCAAGACATGTTAATCATGTGAGATATGCGGTCCCTCGCGGGTCACCGGTTCAAATCCGGTCGTGTGCATTTTACTATTTTTTATCTACTTAAACTAAGCATATGTCTGGAATAATTTATTACATCCAAAGCCCAAGTGGTAAGGGTTATGTCGGAAAAACTGATAATTTTGAAGAACGTATGAAAGGTCATCAAAAAATATCTACAAAGTGTACTTTATTGAAACGCGCAATTGATAAGTATGGATGGGATAATATGAAAGTGACAATATTATTGAAGTGCAAACTTGAAGATATGCCATATTATGAACAACTTATGGTTGATGCATATGATACGTTTGGTCCAAATGGCTACAATTGCACAACCGGAGGGGAAAAAAATAAAATTATATCAAATGAAATGAGAACTAAAATATCAAGTTCTTTGTGTGCTACATACAGGGATAGGATAAATCTTTCTTCATGCATATTAAAATCTAAAACTGGGACGTTTTCGACTTACCTACCGCGATCATGGACACTTGACAGATCAAAGTTGTATCTATCCGGATTTGCATCATATGATGATGCGGTAAATATGCGTACATACTGTTATGAAAATTATATCCGCGGCCATCAAATACCTTTGTCTTGTCTACATGATTCAAAAATAATGCATTACATAACTAAACCACCTTTACGAGCACGAGGGATTGGTAAAATTTACAAACAAAAGAAAACTTCAAAAAAGCATACAGCATTCCTTCCATCACATGCCCAAAAATATTATAAGCAAAAAAGCTATGCATTCCCGACATACAAAGAAGCAGAAGACTTTCTCGAAACGTGCACAACTTGCTTCATCGCCGAAGAAAACAACTCATACAAATTCACGGTCCCACCCCCATGGCTAGCGTCCCCGGACGCGCAAAAAACATACACAGGGTTTAAAACCCGCCAAGAGGCACAGTTGTTTATGGACAATTTTTATATAATATACGTAGGGGGATATGATAAGCCATTACCATGTGTTACGTCGTCTGTAACAAACAGTCAGATGCCATACAATCCGTATTTTATATTTTAACATACTAAGTATCCATATATTGATCAGCATTCATACGTGCGATATCCGCATCCCATTTTTGCGTATAAAGTACATTGGCTTCGTTTCTTGGTATAAATAAGTCTCTGTAAATGTGCATTTCTGGTAATTTATCGCGTATCGTTCGCGGAGGAACTATTGTTACAATATCGTCGATGCCTGGGCGATCGCTTTTATACTGAATACTCTTAATAATAACAGAATCACCTTCGTTTAGCAAATCAGACCCTTGTTTAAGTTGCACGATTTTACCAATCTTTAATGGTTCATCCGGGTTATCTTTTTGCACTGTACTAGTACTTGCCAGTGACGATATAAGAGCATCAACATTATCAGTTGTATTTCTATACTTTGTTGTTGGTTGGACATTTCCATCAAATGCTCGGCGTCTTCGTTTCGCAGCAGGGGGTTCTTCGTCGTCACTAGATGCGCCAATTTCAAGGGCACCATACATAACTCCTGGACGTTCTTTTCTCACCACCTGACCGCTACTGTACAAATACACACCGATAGCAAACAACACAACAAATGTCAAAAATACACCAGCAGTGAGTAATGCAGTCGGCCAGTGGAATTTCATTCTCCTTAATTTATAACATACAAAAAATAATATTTATGTAAATAATAAATGCCAGAGGCATATTATAATTATGCACCAGTGAAACGCTGTTATAGTGAAATAATTTATACCGTAAGTGTGCCATACCTGTCAGAAGTAGAACAGGACGGTATAGTGCATCCGGTAGTTGATGTAAATATTAAGTTTCATGTAAGTGCACTTGGTGTGGTTCTTGCGATTAAAAATGCGTTTGCAAATAACACCAACATGTCCGAAAAATATACGGATAGGCCATGGAAAACTTTAAACTATGGTAGCAGTTATAAACGATTCTATGGCTTAACTGGTATTACGTTTCAAGTATTTGGATTAAATTATTATCGCTTGAATGATTTACAACATGACGTCGATATTAATATTCAAGAACGGATTGGAGACCAAGAGATAGAATGGTCCCCTCAGTTTATTAAAAATGTCCTTGATATACCAGCACACCTTCGAGATTACACCATCAACGAATACAGAATATAGTGGAGTGGCACCGTCCTGATTTATTATTAAAAAATAAAATATATTCAATAAAACAAATGGCGTGTGCAGTTGATGCAAAAACATTATATAATATAATGAAACACAGCCAAGGGACCATTGGTATTTCGGAACTTGATACGCCACAATTTAACGGGGCCGCATATAAAGTTCCATTAAACAGTAAATATTTTGGCGCAGCGCCACATAGTGCAAATGTAACGTTTGGTCGATTGTACAACGGAATAACCGGTGAACCCAGACAAACGCGTAAAGTAAATTTTGAGACCCTTGATAATTATCCTGAACGCGTTCGTAATGAAACCGACCCAGGTAGACGGTTTTCGAATAGTGCTGGGTTTCAGAAAAACGAGAAGCAGATTTGGTCAGATTGGGGTTCATTTAAACCATGAGTTTGGTGTAATTAAAATGTTATACTAATATAAATATGAATAGTAATCGCGTCGGACGTTACAGGCCAAGGACGTCAGTTAATAAGTTACTACGCGTAAACCCTTATAGTATACTTAAATCATCCAGAACAGCACGAGAGAAAAAGGCATATATACAGGGACTTATTCGGGACGCAGATACTTATTTACAGCGGGAAGCGGCGGCAGATAGTATAGCGAACGATTCGTGCTCTGATTATTTAATTGCGAAACAAACTAAAAAAGGATGTTTTATGGCTACTGCAATTAGTATTCTGTATCAGGCATATCGAATGTTTCCCACACTCGATCTAGACGCACGAGTACCTCAAAATGCATCGTATAACAATAAAATTATGCCATATATCATGCAGTTTTTAGACAATCGAAACGACATATGCCCAGCGGTACCAACAACCATTTATGCAATTTATAATACAATCACAGATCGCATGAATGGGTCAAATAAGAAGGGCGGTGTTCCCTTCAGTGAATCAATTACATATCAGGTTGCATACACAAATATCTTTGAGGATTCTGAGCCTGCATTTTCATATCATCTTTTCTTAAGAGATCCATTAATCAATCCGATTCTGGAATTCAATGAAGTTGATTCGGTCCTGCGTACTATCCCATATTCAATGGACCAGATTGACGTTATAAATCAACCCCGCAAAGTAGAAAAGGGTGGATATGAACAATTCTTCATCGCCGCCATGTTGATGAATTCCAATGCATACGTTGTATATAGTGAAATATCATCACAAACTGGCATAAACGACGGTTTACGGTATATATCATCGAAAGTTTACCCCGATGCATTCCATATTATTGAAAAAAGATTCAGTGGCACTGCATTGCCATATAACTCGGAGACATTGCGATACTTACTTGAGAGTGGACGCAACGCCGCGAGTATATTATCTCGACCTGATATATCGACCGAACTTATTGCGCTTACGGTTTCATACACATATCCAATATCTGGACAACATGTTGTTTCCATCGTACCATGTGGTGAAACAAACGCAATTTTATGTAACACGGATGCGTCTGTTTCAAGTTGTGTATATTTCGATGATTATAGTTATGCCCCGACGGATAAAGAGTATCATATGACTATACTTGACAGGATTGGACATACATACGAAGAACAAAATTGCCCCGTAGTGCGTGTGACGTATTATTTATTTAATGGAGTGACGATGTCGTAAACTGTGTACACTTATTGACAATATACACAAAATATTTTTTGTATTCATTAATGTAAATGGCGGCAAAGAAGAATACTTCTACAAAAACGAAGGGTAAAAAAGACACACAGCCCGCCGGTAAAAGCAACCTAAGATGGTATTTAATGTTATCATTAAAAATTATTATTGCACTTGCTGTCGTTTTACTATTTATATACATGTATTGGAGTAATCAAAACGAAGAAGCACGTATGTTTGCCAAAATTGAACAGTTAAAGAAGGAGATTGGTGCCCAAGCGGCATCACTCTCAAATTCACATGCCGAATTATCCGAATTAAACGCCGAACTCGAAGCGACCGAGCTTGAACTAAAGGATTCCGAGGAGGAATCCGTCAATTTGGAGAAAAATATTGCCGACAAGACGAAAGAAATGATGGCACTTCAAAAACAAAAAGAACTTCAACGCGAACAAATGCGTCAAGCGAATTCCGAAAAGATGAAAGAAAAACAAAAAGAGATTGATAACCTAATTGCAGTGTATCAGAGTAATATTGATGCATTATCTTCCAACTCGCCAGAAGCGATGAAGAAAATTGCGGCTGAGAAAAAGATAACACTTGATAAAATCAAAGAATCAAACGCTGCAGAAATCGCGGAAATGGAACAATCATATTCTAAATTAGCAACAACAGTTGCGTCTGATATTGAAACACGTAAGAATATTCTTTCTGGTGAGTTGGAGAAAGAGTTGTTAAAGTATGACAAACAAATCGAAACAGTAACTGCTGAACTCGAACCACTTGCCGAAAAGGACGGAGATGAAGTAAAAGAAAAGATTAAACTACTAAATGACGAAATTAAAGTAATTGGTCAAAAACGTGCAACGGCACAATCCGAACATGTTGCCCAGCTTCTAAGTATCGAAACAAATAAAAACAATGAACTTGCAGATATGCAAAAGACGAAACGTGCAAGTATAAATGCACGCAAGGCTTCACAGGCAAGTTTTATTGCAAAAGAAGATGCGTCGTACAAGGCAATGCTTAAAAATGATGAGAATGAGCGTAATGCTATGATTGATAAACATAAAAAACAGATGGAACAGCTTCAATTCGAGAAGGATAGTGAAATTGAAGATTTGGAGGAACAAAACAATAGTCTTGATAGTGATATTAGTAAACTCGCAGACGATTTGAGTGTGATGAAGACACAAAAAGAGATGCTTATTATACAAAAGTCTGATCTACAACAGGCAGTTGAAGTCCACAAAAAACGTGATGTCGAGATTAAAAAGCTGGCAGGTGTATATGGATGCGGGAGCAAAACATCAACTGATTTGGCAAATTGTACAACCAAGGTAACTGCGAACATTAATGCTAAAAAAGTAGAACGTGATAATTTGATTAGTACAATAACAAAAAAGCATGCAAATGGAGTAGCATCATTGAAATTTCACAAGGGATGGAAAGCTAACTCAAAATATACACCATGCCCAAACGGCGCTGCATTGCTGGGAGGTGGACCAGGCGATACTTATGCGTGTGCATATAATGTAGGTAAGTTTCGTCCGTCTACCTGTGTACCCGGATATGGTATCCCAATTACGGAAAAGTTAGTGTTACCCCCTGGACAAATGAAACAATGGTTTCCTCGTCTCCCATCTTGCAACTATGAATCTACAAATGTATGGTATATTCCATGGCATTTTATGCGAACATATGATGAACATATAAAAATGGCACAACGGTATATGGTGCAACTTGCAACATTTAATACAACAGAAGAATGGCATATGTTTATGCATTTTGAAAGAGCATATCGAACTGGTCGGTATTTTGATCAACAAGGTGCATATATTGTTGGTACGGAAGTTGTTTCAGAAGATGGTGGTTTTAAGGGAAATCCGAGATCAAGTGAATCGTGGAAGCACTATGATGATTCTGTATTCTTTAAAGATATTCCTGGAAACGCAGCGGCGCAACCATTTAATTCTGCAGTTATTCTACACGAACACCCTATTGGATCCCGAGAGAACAATGCAAGTATTGGTTATGGAGTGGGGAAATACAACCTACCAGGTCATCTCAATGATCGTGTTTCGTCTATACTTATTCATCGTGGATATTCTGTGCATGCATTTGAAAATCGCGATTTCAAAGGTCACTCCGAGAAGTTCATTGGAAAAGTAGACTTACGCGGCAATAGGTTGGAACGACGGATATCTTCTATAATAATAGAAAAAGTCGGTGATGATGTGTATGATATGTTCCAAAAAACTAAACAAAAGGGTATTATAGGTGTAGCTCTACTTGAAGGAAAGGGTATTGTACCCGCACCAAGAAATATTCGTTTGCCTGCGATATATAAGATAACTGCCCCAACTGCAGCTCTTGCTGCTGAGGCCGCAAAATTATTCATGACAAAACACGGTCGGCAGCGTCCAGATAGTATATTCGCAATAGAAAGGGGTAATGATTTTGATGTATATACGGTTCATAAAGATCGTCCATTAATAAGTGAAAATGGCAGGTATGAACTTATTATCAAGGACCAACGCGCACAGGTTGGTAAGGTTGGTGGACCATATACAGTTATATCGCGCAATTCGAAGACAGATATGATACAAATAGACGATAAGGGCGTTCTTCGTTTCCTTGATTATGCAAAGACCCCAAATCAAACAACAATGATTGGAACTAAATATTTACGCCTTTCTAATTTAGGTGTATTATCAACAAATAATCATATTCTAAACAAAAATTCTTCTGGTACAGTAGGCACAGAAAATGGGATAACACCACCAGAAGAACCACCGACAAAACCACCGCCAAAACCACCACCGAGACTACCACCGCCAAAACCACCACCACCGCCAAAACCACAGCTTAAACTGTTTGAGATTGTAGCATTTAATTCATATCACCAGAAAGAGGGGTATGATCAAAACTTTATCGGTGTACCATCGTATGCAGTTAGTGATATAAACCGCGCCAAAGTATTATGTATTGGAGGCGTACGACATTCAGTAACACATATTATGCAAACCAAAGACCCCAAGATTCCGTACGTGTACCTAAACCCATATTTAAAACGTAGAGTAAAAGTCGGGACGCCTGCGGTGATTGGCGATTGCAACATCGGCACCCTCACTAAGCCGGCTCCGCCACAAAATAAAAATGGATGTCATCCAAATAATTGTATGGTATATACCGAACATGGTGCGGTTGCGATACAACATCTAAATGTTGGGGATCGTATATATACACCAAGTGGGTATGAGCCGATTATTGGATTCTTTGACAAGGATATTAAAAAGACGGCAGAATATTATGAAATTACAATGGAGAATAAGCAACATATAACTATTTCAAAACATCATGCAATTCCAATCAATGGAAGAATGACAGATCCATCTCTTATTCAGATTGGTGATGTGATAAATACAGTATCTGGGATAACATCTGTGGTAAGTAATAACAAGGTATTACAGCAGGGTGCTCATCATTTCCTCGTCCCATCTGGCTTATACTACATTGATAATGTAGTATGTAGCGATTATACAATGCATTTGCCACTTGTAATGTTCAATCTCGTGCACATGTACATCCGCGCCAGATATAATATTGGTTTACCAATAATATATCGTGAACAATCGGTACTTTCGCCATATTGGCCATATCACATTCTTGGTAAACTAAATGCATCTACAACTATGTATAATATTTGTAGTGTATTATTTGTCCCACTTGTGATACTAACTGAATTCATTCTTGCAGTCTATGTGAGTATGAATAAAAAATAAATATAAATATTGAAAGTACTGTGTGTTGTGACAATTATCAATATGTATTATCATTGGTGGTATTTCTGTATTAGTTCATTTTTTTGGCTATTTGTAATTACAACATTCAAAAAACGTATTGTATGCGATATTCATGCGATTCCATGTGTTATTTTGTCAATTTTGTCAATTTATGACATCGTACCAGATCAAATTACATGGGCATGGTCACTTGGATACTTTGTAGTTGACGGTGTTGATGTATTTGATCGAGGTGAGACGATTATGACAGTTCATCATGGTATCACGACGCTACTTTGTATTGGTTCAATTATGGAACCACAGATGACGTTTGGTACACATACAACACCATATTTTCTACTTGTGGAAATTTCCGGCATTGCACTAAGTTATTGGGAATACAATCGCCAATCGTTGATTCGTTACATGATGTTAATCATCTCATACTTTTTTAATAGAGTTGTATGGGTTGCCTATCTCATGTATTTTTCCTTTATCAGTCGTCCAGATACGACACTTGGTTATGCAGTCGTCCTTCTTGCTCGTCTAATGCATATTCTGATGTGTGTATGGTACATGACACTATTAAAGAAGGTAAATAATTATATCAAATAGTATAGTATATGTATCCGTTAATAGTATTTCTCGGGTTTGGTTTATTGTTTTGGACAATTGCGATTCATTCGGTCCCATATGAATATATTTCTGACATTCATGCTGGTATTTCATTTGTATTGTCTGTAATTACTGTATTGCGACTTATTCCGGATTATATTTTATTTTCATGGTCTATGACATATTTTATGGTGGATCTAATTGAACTTATCATACAATGGGACGTGACGTATATTATCCACCATACACTGTCAATCATTGTACCAATTGCTGGGTTATTTGACCCGGTATTAACACTTGGTACGAATGCAGGTGCATATATCATGTTAATTGAATATTCTACAGTTATACTCAATCATTGGCAACGTAATCGCAACAACAAAAATATATATTTTGAATTACTTATAGTGTATTTCGTAAACCGAATCGTATACCTTACTTATTTATTATACTTTTCATTCATATCTAGACCCAAAAACAAGTATGGTTATTTTGCAGTTAGTTGTTTGCGAATTTTACATGTACTTATGTTCGTCTGGTTTTATAAGTTACTTAAAAAATTACCACGATATAGCGATTGAAATAAAGTTTTAAGAAATGACATCCTTTGTTATATACTCTGTTCCATGTATCTTGTCTAAAATACCAATTGCGCCGTAATTGTAGTTAAAATGTTTGTGATGGAGATCATGATATGTTGGTTGTTCATCAATACCAAGTGCATATGGCATATGCATGCCACTGTGATGAACTTGTGTTGCAATGTTTGCTGCAATAATCCATGTTAGTGCAAAATGAGCATGAGCTGCGTATGGAAATAGTAGCCCAACCCCAAGTGGAAGTAAATCAGAGACTAAAAATTCAATCCGAGTGCAATAAATTGCAACCGCACCAACTGGTGATGTAAATTCGTGATGCTTCTTGTGGAATTTTGCATACAGTTTAGGATGATGAAGTGCTCGGTGAGAATAATAAAAGAGTACTTCATTTGTTAGAATGACAGAAAGTAGAGACCAGAATCGTTCGGTAAATGTTGGTAATTTATCAAAACGAAGTCCATTAGTTGTCTTAAATGAATAAAGTACAATTATACCCATAAACGGATAAGCAAGTGTTAACAAATTCTTAAACATTGTCGGCAGTGCATCCATAATTTTTTCAAGTGGAACATGTTTGTTTTCTTGTACTTTTTTCACATGAAGTTTTGCGCGTTGGTTGTCGCCAAGTACATGTGAAAAGAATAAAAGATACATTCCATGAAGTGAATATGTTGCAGTAAATGCAATACTTGCGGCAATTGTATATGCGAAAATTTCATTTGAAATATATGAAGTAAGCCATAGTTTAAAAGTAATCCACTGTTGCTCCGTTGTCATATACGACATGCATGCAATGAACCATGCAAACGGCGACTTCCCCATTGTTGTATCAAGAATGTAAAATCCAATTCCTCCAGTAATGTATTCGAGTAATGGATTGTCAAATCCATCCGCGGATTTTTTGTACATAAAAATGGCACTAAATCCAATAATGTTTATAATCAAGTCAAATGTGTCATACGTACGCCACCGAAACATATGTTTAGTTTCTAAGTTTCTTCCTAGCCAATAGATTTTTATTATGTGTCGGTGGCTGTGGGCGTTTGAAGCCCTTTTTAGGTGTCGGTTGCTCGATTTCCATATCGGTAGTATGTGTGTCATCATCCCATGTAATTCCATGATCATTTTCATCATCTACATCCATATTAATCACGGGGAGCGGCGGTAACTTGTTGAAAAACGACGTAATTGTTGGTTGTTTGTCAAGTTGTAGCTGTACTCTACTCATTGCGGATTGAATGGTACGCTGCACGTCATGAATGTGTTCCTTGAACGCCTGAAAAATTGTTAATATTGGCTTCGTAATCTTGTTTGTAATGTAATAAAGTCGGTCAAGTGGGATATTGTTCTCTCTTAGGTAATCAAGGTCTTCTGCTCGGTCACAAATATGTTTTGCGTGCTTGTCATACCGGATGACAAATGGAATGCGGTCCCCTGGTTGTGGCGTTACGCCACCATTTGTACGCGCAGAAATCTTTTTTGCAAGCATAAGTTGTTCTTGTTTTGGGTTTGCATATGATTCTTCTTTACGAAGCTCCTTTGTAATGATATATTCTTCATATGGAACTTCATCATTGACCACTCGTTCAAGTGTTTCTTTTACTGAAGCAAGAGCCTTGAGTGGATTCTTGTCGAATACAAGAGAATCTACAATCTTTTTGTAAAGATTCTTAAGAAGTGGACAGTTGTCACGGCGTACGAGTTCAACTCCCTTTGCATCAACCTTGGAGAAGACAACGTCTCCTGCCTTGTTTGGCTCATGCATGCCACCAAAGTACCGTTTTTTCGTAATTAACAGAAAGCCACTGTATACCTTTTCCATCTCAAGCTCAATGTCTTCACGGAAAGAATCGGAAATCTTTTGTGCAACGTCTTCACCAACCTTAAATACCTCTGCAGGTGTAAGTTCCTTGCCATTTTTGTCTTTTACGCGTACAAACACAGAATCAGTATCCCCATAGATAATTTCTGCAATCCATGGTTTAAACAATTCAATTGCCATCTCGGAAGTTTTATTGATCATCTTGCGTCCGTTAAATGTAGTACATTTGGCAATTGCACCAAGTGGATACTTTCCTAACTTTTCTGCACCACAAAATCCATAAATCGAATTGCATGAAATCTTTAATGCAAGTTGACGTGCATTATAGATTGCCTTTTCTTCTGGTGTTTTTGCTGCTGCCATTTGTTTTTTCGCCTTCTTGCGTGCCCCAAGAAGGTACTTAAGCATGTGAGTAAGTACACCCGGTACATTTAATGCAAACGTATATTCCTCTGTTGGTGAAATTTTGTGTGTTTCGTATTCGACCCCGTCGACACGCGGTGTTCCTTTTTCAACAAAGGTTGAGTAACATAAATTGTGAGCAAGCATAATTGATGGATATAGTGATGCAAAGTCAAGTGTGGCGACTGGATCTGTATAAAACCCCGATTTTGCATCAATCACAATTGCACCTTCGTAACCGGATGTATTAATTGGTCTGGGTACTGGATTTACAACATGTCCAAGTTGATGCGAGTAACGCGTAATCTGTTGCATCACCTTAATTGATTGTCCGCGAAACACTAACTGATTAATGGTAGTGAACGTTACACGTGACATTTCAATCATACCTGGCATTACTTGTAATGCTTTCATGAGTCTAATTGGTAACAATACATCACCTTTGCAGTATTCAGCCGCTCGCGCGACTTCTTCTGGTGTCGCACCTGGCCTGACGCAATCAAACATTTCTTTATATGGCAAATCAACTTTAGTTTCACCAATAAAGTGTTGTGAAACTGGTCCTAAACCATAAAGTGACAGTTTGTGATTACTTTTGATAAAATTGAAGAGGTCGAAATTACATCTTCCCTTCCATTCGATTGGAAACATGCGATTTTGTCCCAGTGCAGATGATTCAAGTTCTTTTGCTTGAGACTCTGTCTTTGCTGTAATAAGACGACCATTGTATGCAAATCTGGACGCCTTGCACATTTTTGCGCGCGTTGTAATATATTCGTTATCAAACCCAAATATATTATATCCAGTGCATACATCTGCGTCAGAATGTACCGTAATCAAGTCGCGAAATGCATTATACAACTCTGCTTCTGTGTTGTAGCTCTCGACATATGAACCTTCCACTGGCGCGCATTCATTTAAACAAAGTAAAACTGTTTTTGTATCTTCAACTGGTGTTCCCAGTCTCCAAAATGCAACGCCTATGATTGCAATATGATCGCCTTGTCTGTCTGCCATTGGAAACCCGCGCGTTTCTGAATACATCTCAAAATCATACGACGCAATAAGAATTGGTGCGATTTTGTCAAGATCAACCGGTTGGATATTTTTAGGATTAGACACTTCAAATTCCATTGTGCAATGTGAAATTTTATGTTTTGTGATAGTTTTGCATGCCTTCATCTTAAACCACCCACACGGAGTTAAACCATTTCTTTCCATAAACATCGACCCTGGATCAACACCCTGTTCCCATGGTTTCGGAAGACGAGTTTCGGGTGGTTCCTTGTCACCGGATCGATAACAAGCTGCTTTCATTTTAGAAACGGACGGAAAAGATACCTCAACGATGCGAATTTGTTCGTGACTCGTCGAGTCATCTTTATCTGGATGAAATCCATACGTCCGCTTGCGTTTAATTACTTTTGCATCAATATCACCTTTGAGTTTTAGTGATTCGTCAATCTTATTCTTAAGAGTTGACACCGAATCGTTTGTATGATAATATAATACGGGTCGAAATTTATCAACTTTTACACACACGGTTGCACCGGTGTGTTCTTCTGCGCCAAATAGATATGCAACTGCTTTTCGTTTTACATATTCATGTGCATTTTCTGGGGGAAGTGTTGAAATAAATTGATCAGATGCAATGACAGATTCATTGTATTCTTCATCCAGTGTAGACTCGATTGGTAAATCTTCCACTTCGATTGCCATAAGTTGAATGTTAATATCGGTTGAAACATATTCATTGGGGGGCTGGGCCCTTAACCCATATTTACCTAAGATTGACATTGGTATATCTTGCAATCAAGATTCTTTTGATTGTTAAATATAAACACTAGACAATCCAACTACTAAAGAATATGTATCTGGACGATTTGGATTCTTTAACAATTGCAACAAGTTGTGCATCGTTTATGTTCTTTATAATTTCCATTTATGCTATCTTTCTGATCGATCGGTTGGAGGAACTAACAATATTTCAAAATATCATGGGAAGTATTCAAGCTGGTATATCATCGATTATATTGATATTATCACATCGGATAATTATGACAGAATTATCAGATGTAATTTATGTAGTTTTATTGTTTGAAATATTTCCAGTTGCGTCATTAATTGCGCGGGTTTTTGATCAATATCCGAGATCTCTTCAAGTGGTATTTAATATCTTTGCGAGTATATTTACAACAGCAATTAGTGTTGGCTTTTCTGCTCTTATTATCAACTGGTACAATAAAAACCCGGACGTAATGGTGTATTATCCAGTTGTTGCACCCATAATGTTGTCATTCAAGTGCTTAAACGCATACATTGCTACATATTCTGCATACATTGGACCAAGTACACAGCCCATTTACTGGGAATGGCGAAGAAATGTACAACGGGCACGTGAAAATCGCGAGCGTGAACGAATCCATAATGATAATCAAAGTTCAGACAATACAGAACACCATGTTTCAACTGAAATGGTATCATTAGATATTGCTGTGTAACGTCAAATATTTTTTTATTATATTAATAGTATATTATACATATCTCTCTTCTTTAATAATGTTTTTCATTATAACGGCAATAACGGCATTAACGGCATTAACACCCTGCAATAGCGCACGCAATAATAAGTTACTTATAAATAAGTGTGTGAAACTATCAGATGCAATTTATGTAAAGGGACATCGTGATTTAAAAAATAGACTTGGTGAATCTGGACTCAATGACATTGAAATCGTAGAAAACAAACAAAATAACCGGGCATTGGTATATATGGATAATAAAAACACTATAGTAACGTTTAGAGGAACAGTTTATCCACAAAACGTAGTACAAGATTTAAATACTAGACTCATGCATGCTGATCAATATGGACACAACGGAAAAGTGCACACTGGTTTTCATGAAATATGGAAAACTCTTGAACCTGAAATAACAAAACTGTGTGGAGACAAACATATTACATTTACGGGACATTCGATGGCAGGATCTGTCGCACAAATCGCATCATGCTACACTCCATCGTCTGATGTTATTACATTTGGTTCATCACGCACAGGAAATGTGGAGTTTGCAGAAACCGTAAATGATGGCAATGACTTTATATACATGTTTAGAAATAAAGGTGATTATGTAACATCGCTTCCATTAAATACAATGGGTTATCGTGATACAACGCCATATATTATAGAATTGGATGAAAACGGAAATTGGCGTGACGTTAGATTAAATCCAATTCCGTACATAGACGATGCGAATGCATTAAATGCAGTTACACGAGGAAAAATAAGTGTAAGTGATGTTATTAAAAAGCATCAGATGTCGGAATATGCAAAACGCATGTTACTATAAATTATGAAGTTATACACTTTTTTGGGTTGCGTAAATATAAAGAACAATGAAACTAAAAATTGTTGTACGTACCCAACTTATAAACAATGAAGTCCTGCGCGTATGCAAATCGCGCCTTCGGCATCATACAGATGTTGACGCGCGCACCATGTATATTATAGACAAAATGACAACATTATCAAATATAATGATGGAAAATGGAATTTCAAATAAAATAACTATATCCACACTATTTAATAATATTGGAGTTTCATTGGAAACTGCTATGCAATTATGTGGATCGACCGAGATGGAATATACTGAGATGAGAAATTTAAAAGAAATTGACGTACGATCGATTATAAGTAAATCATCCACAAAACGTTCAAATAAAGCAGTCACTGTAATTGGTAACCGAACAATTGTTAAAGCACCCTCCGTTGTGTCCGTAAAACAAACACAATTAATGCCACCGCCAATTAAACCACCATCATTAGTTGGTAAACGCCCCGATGAAAATTCTTCCACTATTTTATCTGCGCAATATGACAGTGCTAGTTCGATAAGTAGGATAAGTAAAGTAAGCGTCCGTTCCACACAAAGTAAAGTTAGTACTACAAGCAAGGCAAGTTCAGTTCGTCGTCCTCGATCAAGTGTATAAATTTTATTATACTAATGAGAAAGAGTAGTATGAGTAAAGCAGCCGAATTTATTAATAGTCAACTACGAGTATTAACGAGTGCATTTGATGACCCACATGGTGAATATTCTCGTAATAGGTATATGGGTAAGTATAACATTGCACAGGACTCACGACGAACATTATAACCGACCCACACGGACCGTGAATATCAGAATCTAGTAAAGATAGGTAAAGAAGCTAGTGAAAAAAGACGCTCATCAAATCGTAGACGCTCAATTGGTGAGCGTTCATCTAGAATTCCGACAAACGAAAGATCAAGCGTGAACCCACGCCCGGTACTAGAAACAGTTCAGTCATATGTTGCAGTTGGACCATCATCTGATGGTAATTGGGATGGAATGTACTCGGACCCTTTATTTCGTAAAATGATGTATAATGGTGAAATAATGTATAATGCTGATTTATAAAAAAATAGTTATAAAATACAAATAATTAAAATTCTTCATCTAATGTAAATCCGTGTTTTGAACTATCATTCAATGCATCCATAACACCTGCTTTTTGGTATTCACCAACTCTTTTTTCGAAGAAATTGGTCTTTCCTTCAAGTGAAATAAGTTCCATCCATTCAAATGGATTAACGACGTTATAATGCTTTGCATAACCGAGTGAAATTAATAGACGGTCTGCAACAAATTTAATATATGTACTCATTGATTCGGCATTGATACCAATGAGACTTACTGGTAACGCCTCGCAAATAAATAGACGTTCAAGTTCAACTGCATTTGTAATAATATCAAGTACAGTTTCATATGGAAGTTTATGAATGATATGATTCCGATATAGCATACACGCAAAATCGGTATGAAGACCCTCATCTCGGCTAATTAACTCATTTGAAAACGTTAGACCCGGCATAATTGCACGTTTTTTTAGCCAAAAGATTGCACAAAATGCTCCAGAAAAGAAAATGCCTTCAACAACAGCAAATGCAATAAGACGTTCCGCGAATGAACGTTCATTGTTCATCCATTTCAGCGCCCAATCTGCCTTATTCTTAATTGATTGAATGGTGCGAATCGCGCGGAATAAGTTTCGTTGTTCGTCTTTATCTTCTACGAGTGACTGTAGCATCATAGAATATGTCTCCGCGTGAACATTTTCAATCATCATTTGCACACCATAGAAACATCTGGCCTCTGGGTATTGAATTTCAGATGCAAAATTAGTCACTAGATTCTCAAAAACTACACCGTCTGCGGTAGCAAAGAATGCTAGAATATATTTGATAAAATGTTGTTCGTTTTCTGTAAGTTTTGGCCAATCCGTCTTATCAGTGGAAATATCAATTTCGGAAACACCCCACAGGGAAGCTTCTGCTTTCTTGTATTCTTCATAAATATCTTCATGTACAATCGGAAATAGTACGAAACGATCTTCATTCTCAATAAGAATTGGCTCAGACATATTGATTATTTAAAGAGTATGGGGTGGCGGAGAGTGTTTATATTGTTTGTATAAAAATATAAAATTATATATTTTATGATGTATATATTAAATTATGAATTACCCGTTTAAGGGAATATATCATGGTACACAAGGTACAAATGTCGGTAATTTAACACCGGAAGAATCTTATGATTTTAGAAACAAAAAGCACGAATATACACATGCAGAAATGACATATTTACATGCGGCACAAACCATGTTTGATGATGAATTAGAACGTCTAAATCGTAGATTTATATCACCCGGACGAGCAATTGATACTGCAGGTATAACTTCGGCTGTAATTATTGTCGCCGGTATGATAACAATGTTAGTGTTTGCAGTATTGTATTTCATAAAAGGTAATATGGGTGCGGGTTTCGGATTTATTGGTGGTTCACTTGGTGTGGTTCTTAGTTCAATAATTATTTTCCCAGTTTCAGTCATGATTGCTACCTTTCTAGTTCCTACTGGTGATACACGAGCGGCAAGAGCATACAAAAACAAATATATTAAACGAGTACATAGCATGCAGTCCAATATTCCAAAAACTGGGCCAATGCAGACCACAATGGCGCGTGCGTGGTAGTTTTTATACTACAGTGTACGCAACTTGTGAAATGTAGTAACATTGTGTTAAATACAATAACATAATAACATAATAACATAATAACATAATAACACACTAACCTAATACTATGGTTCAAACTTGGCCAATTCACTTGCAAATGTATTGTCATCAAGTGAATGAACCTTGCCATAGAAATTACTGGAGTTACTGTAGACATCCGTCGTTGCAGTAGAATATGTGTGAACCCGTTTAGATGTACCATCGACGCAGCTATTGACACCGTTAGTAATTACCTTACAAATCCAGTTTACTAATGTATCATTATCGTCTTGTGGTTGTCCCTTGATATTAATTGCATCGCGATCAATACGAAGAAGAAATGAATTATCGTTTGCAACAAAGGCCTCTTCCTTTAATCTATCGCAAAGTGCTCTGTAGTAGCTATCGGTATTGTCATATATGGGAACGAAATGATGTCTTCCATCAACTTCGATGACAATGTGATACGTAATACCATTTGCAATGACGTGAATGTAGATGTCATACCTCGTTGGTGAACCCTTTGGCGAACGTGGACCAATTTTTATTGATTGGAGTGTGATATCCATACCAATGCGACATTTAATGAATTCAAGTAGATTACGGATTGTTTCCTCACCGAGGTAGATCGCTTGGCAACATGGGCATGATCGCTGGTCACTGTCGATTGTGCTGTTGTACGTGACGTCAAACGGTTTTGCGTGGGGGTGTAATGTACATCTTGCTGGTAGTTTAGTTGTATTTCCCCATCTATGTGGGTATTCTAGAATCTGCACATTGTGCATTTCAAACAATGCATTGATATCCTCAATTGGTCTTTCGCAAAGAGGACCTTGACCGCAGTCGGAACAATGTGGCAAATTTCCGTTGTTCAGTACGGAATGAAGAATCGTGGTCTCTACAATCTTGCCGCATGTGTGTTTCAGTGGTAAATGTATGTATGGACCGTGAACATTAGATCTGAACTCATCGTTGTCCCAAATCAACGTCCATTCTGTCTCATGAAGCTTTGTTTCAACGTCGTTAAATTTATCACGACATAAAACATTTCCCGGATGACAACTTGGACATTTGCCATGGATAGAGCGCCCACTCACAATTCTGTCGATGGATTGACTGGTAAAGGTGTTGCCCGTCTTTATACATTGAACTGGAAAAGTTGCAGTATTTCGTTTACAATTATCCTTCCATTCGTCTTTTGTATACACAAGTTTACACTGTTCATTTTCACATCGTGATTTTATGTCATCAAATCGATCTACTGCTTTGATGTAATGTGCGCGTTGCTCTGACGGGTTGTAAATAAAGTATGGATTTTTATCACATGTTTGCATGTGATTTTTTAGTTGAGAACTATTCCCTGCTATAATTTTGAAACACCACATACAATCATTCTGTGTTTCAGTTAGACCTAAATAAAACCTTTTTGATTGCTTAGATGTTAGAAACTGACATGTCGGATGACATTCCTTGCGATGTTTCTCACGTTCTTTTTTTGATGGCTGTGCACCAAGCACATTGCATCCATCAATACCGCAACCATATTCCCTGTTTTTCATCAGTACCGTCTCCTTCCGGTACCCATTCTGAATGTCCCATTCCCGCTGCGCCAAATAATTGTCATGTTTTTCTTGATAATACAGAGAAGACTGCTTAGTGACATACGAGCAGAAGGAAACGATGTAATGATGAAAATCATTTGGCATTTCGTTTACAAGTGCATCGTACATGTTTGAGGAATTGTACCCTTCTGGTCTATCTTGATCAAAATTGTTGTCAAATTTTTCGTGATTAAATACAATACCCGGAAAGGTATGCAGCAGTGCATTCTTCAATAAAAAACGCGCTGCAATCACGTCGTACCGGTTTTTCATGTGACATGAAACAATTGCAAGAAAAAGAGTAATGACCTGTTGCGGGATTCCAAAGACGCATGCAAGGTTGGAATTCTTAATGTTATTCATTAATAGGTAATTTAATTTGGGAGCGTCTTCACACAACTGGAAACATACGGATAGCTTTTGTTTCTTTGCCACTTGATCCGTCATGATGTGATAACGTATTATGTTCGTTGTTTGCGTTGCATAAAATCATCACGCGCGCGGCCGTTTTATTAACCAACAATGGACTTTACAAAGTGTATGTCTTGTACAGAAGAAAAACGCGCGGATTATATAAGTTGGGATCAGTATTTTATGGGTGTTGCGAAATTATCAGCAATGCGATCAAAAGATCCAAGCACACAGGTTGGTTCTTGTATTATTGAATCAACGACAAATAAAATTATATCAATTGGTTATAACGGCATGCCACGTGGATGCAATGACGATGATTTCCCGTGGGGTAAAAAAGAGAAAAATTCAAACATTATAAATACAAAATATCCATTTGTTGTACACAGTGAGGCAAATGCCATTTTAAATGCAAATGGTACATCAGTCAATGGATGTACGATGTATGTTACATTATTTCCATGTAATGAATGTACAAAATTAATAATTCAATCGGGTATCTGCGAGATTGTATATCTAGATGATTATAACGATATTACAACAAAAACTGCGTCATTGCGAATGCTACAATCGGCTGGCGTTACTATTAGGAAATATAAACAGACGTATAGATTACTTACTTTTTTACTTTGACCAAATTCTCCATGTCCATGGGTTAAGTGGATTGAAGAACTTGCGCCTTTTGATTTCTTTATATGGTGCGACTGTTTCAAAACGAACTGGGATCTTACTGCCACGTAGCGGCATTTTTACACGACCCGATGTCATGGGTACTCTGTGTGTATAAAGCGGGGGATTCGTAGTGGACGCGTCTGTTTCAGTACTCATCTTTATAATAATGTATATAAAATTAAAATTTTGTTTGTCTTATAGTAAACATGATAGTGCGTTTTATTCGACATGGTCAGTCCATGTGTAATTTATATCATAACACCGGCGAAGGGTCTGAGGATGTATGTACCGGTCCGGGTGGTGGAAATTCACATTTGAGTGAAATGGGGATACAGCAAGCAAATGACCTCAATGCATCTATGATTTCGGGAAACTGTTTTGGTATATATGAAAGTGATAATAACGGTGAAATTGTATATAGTATAGAAGTGGGTACTCCATTCATAAAGTTTGACGTTAAAACACATAGAGGGATGACAAAACTACATGTAAAAAATGACACAAAAATTTTGGTAAGTACAATGAATCGAGCAATGGAAACGGCAACACATGCGTTTAATGGGTTCGGTAATTGCAAGTTTGAATATACACCATTATTGGAAGAAGTTGTTAGGGGAGATAACTACGACAAACGATACAAAGATTATTTAAAATTAGCAAGACAAGTTAAGAAAATGGGAAATAGCGACATACGATCAGTTATAATGGTGTGTCATCATAATACAATTAGATACATGATATGTGCATTGGCTAAAGTATATGGAACGCGGTATCCAAATATACATTTTAACACTATCAATGCAAGTTATATCGACATGGAGTTTAGTGGACATCCGTTATTGCGTAAATATACATATTGTGTAATTGACAAGGGAGAATTGCGCCATATTCCACAAACGACAAAAAGTATGACAACGTATGATGCAAAAAATTTGTTAATGGTAGGTGGATCATTCGAGTTTGGTTATACAACTGAGTACATTCTTTCATCAGAAGAGGGTCGAACTGTTGTATATGCAGTTGATGAAAATCGGCCGGATTTACAAACATCACTATCTGATGTAAAATTTGTAAAATCTCAACTGCCGAAATTATCAGTTTCATTTGTATTAGATGATGAATATATGGTGTGTGCTTCATCAAATAATAGTACAAAAAAACTTAAAGATGATAAAATACCACGAGAACTTGCGGTTGCTGTACGTCTAAAAAGTGGAATAACTAAAATACTATTTCATAGCGATGTATATCCAATTCATAGAAATTATAACATCCCGGGTGAAATTTTTGAGGTGCTCATATGGAATATGAATTGGGTTGTTATTATTGTAAAAACTGACGACGGCTCGCTAATTGCATATATTCCTCATGTAAAAACGGATGTAGAAAAGTTACTCCCGGCTGATTTTATGATTCCGGTATATGTAATGATTTTTAATGGCAATGATGACAATATTGAATTTGAAGCGTATACACTGGATCAAAATCTCGAATAACGCCGTGACATGTTGAGCGATGGAATTCGTGACAGGTTGAGCGATGGAATTCGTGACAGGTTTAGTGATGGAAATCGTGATATTCGCGACATACTCGGTGCCATTTATTGTATGTGATTCGTTGATAATGTTCTTGATTTTGATGAACGGCTATATGCGATACCAGCTCCAGCAATAATAACACCAATAACCGATATAATTATTATTGCGGTTTGTGTATTAATTCCATCGTTTGGATCATCATTACTGTTATCCGTTGATGGCGCCTCAATATCATTTATGGGTGGAGTACTGTCTTCGGTCGAATTTGTACCGCTTGCTGTTTGGATATAATGCTTAATCCAATCGGTGTAAATGCCCACGCGAACAAATGCATCCGGTTCACCTTTTAGTCCACATGGTAAAATGACAAAACTTGATACTCCAACCACTGTCTTTTTTCCATCGTACGTTTTAAATAGTGGACCACCACTGTCTCCATTACATATTGCATCATTTTCATTACCCATTGCACATATATTCGTATATGACAATCCAATCTGTCCAGGAAAGTTATCTAAACTATGCATACTTGATGTATTTACGCACGTATTTGTATTTAATTCCACTCGCAACTTTGCAGATTTTAAAATCAATGGATTGCCGCTACGTGTTTTCCCCCATCCGGTTGCTGTCATGTATTCATGATTAATTGCAGCATTTGTTGGCGTAAAATGTGGATCATCATCTCCTTGGTCTGAATTAACAATCATTGGTGTAGCGATATGTGCAGGTACTTCTTCTTTAAGTTCAACTAACATAAGATCATGCTGCGCAGTTTTTTCATTATATGATGGATGACGTATTGATCTTTTAACACTATAATCATAACTGTTGTTATCATTGTTGTTGTTACCATATGAGTAAATTGAACCGATTCTAACCGAATCATCTACCCTAACTGGGCAGTGCCCTGCAGTTAGTACATATTTTGGATGAATTAATGTACCACCACAATAATGACTATGATACGTATCATGAGAATATCTTGCCAGTGAAACTACACCATTTGTATCATTGTATGATGCAACATTTTGCCCGCCGATTATTGATTTTTGTGTTGGTATTGATGCTTTTGCACCAAATAATGTATTTGTTTGTACAAGTATTAGTAATACAATTGTTACAATTACTAAAAGTACACTCCCCCCGACTGCCAATACTCTTGAAATCATTTACTTACACTATATAAAATATATTTTTTTTGTATTTCTACTAAGCATATGTTTGAGTGCAAAGGAAATGCCGGACTGCTTCGTCGAGTTATTGAATGTATTGCTGAGTTAATTATTGAATGTAGGTTTGATTGTAGTGAAAATGGTATGGTCGTGCAGGCAATGGATTCTACGCATGTGTGCCTTGCTGCAATTAATCTGTTGCGCGATGGTTTTCTTCACTATGATTGTAGCCAACCGCTTGTGATTGATATCCCAATTGACAAATTTAAGAAGATTCTTGCATGTTCCGGTCCCGATGATACATTTACACTTCGATTTAACGGCGGCTCGGTACTCCTAATAATGTTTGAGACACCAACACGTGACCGAATTACTGATTTTGAGCTCAATCTACTTGACATTGAGCAGGACGCAATGTCTGTTCCGGAACTCGAACCGCATTTGCATGTACAAATGAATTCAATTGATCTAAAGCGCATTGTAAAGGATTATCAAACATTTGGTGACGTGATTACAATTTCTGGAACAAAGGATGGCGTTACTTATTCGGTAAATGGTGATTTTGGGAAAGGAAATATTCTTATAAAACCAGTAGATCCAGAAACTCTTCCAGCAAATGATCCTCTTCGAAATAACAAAATGGATATTACCGAACCGGTAGTACAAAAGTTTTCACTCAAGTATTTTAGTAACTTTATGAAAAATACTGCATCTGATATTGTAGTACTAGATTTAGTAAATGATATGCCAATGTGTCTTACATACCCACTTGGTGTACGTGGATCTGTGAAATTTTATCTGGCGCCTAAGATAGACGATCTGTAATCTATATGTTTGAAAATGCAGATATCGTATCGGTATTAATAACAGAAATGTTTAATACATATAATGACACTCGTTATGGAATTGGATCGCCATATTATAAACTTTTACATACATTAAATTGCGTGAATAAAACATTCAAAGAAAACACAAAGTTCGGTATTGAACAAAGTGCACTGAACAAATCGAATATATATAACAAGATTGTGAACAATGGCGCTGAAACAATGATTTATGATCGAATTAATGGCAAACGAAAATTAATGAAGCAATATAAACCCCCAAGCGAAAGTCATGGATTGTCGCGACAATATGTAAATTCAGTATTGCTTAATCGTTTGTTCGATAGTCACCCAGCTATTCTTACAATGGATGCGTCTCTAACTTATTTGAACAAGAATGCAATTATATACAATTTGCCAGTAGACAGTGTATACGATGTAATAAAATATGGCTCTCTTGGACCATGTCCAGAAATAATCATTGTTCATATGATGCGGAGTATATTATCTGCACTTGCAACGCTTCATTCTCACAATGTAACGCATGGATACGTTACAGTGTCTACGATTTATATGACAACGTTTAGTGAAAGTGGATTGCCTTCATTTTATCTATCATACTTTGACAAGTCGTTAATTTTAAATAATCCACACACAACCAATGATATCGTAAATGTTGCGGAAATTGCACTCGCATTTCTCCAAAATGATATGGATGTTATTCCTACTTACAATGCTATGATAAACGAAGGGGTTACGTTTAACGATTTTTATGAACATACATGCAATGTTTCAGTGTTTTGCAATAATATAAAAACAACTGAAACAAAGTACGTGCACCGCAACCGATCACTTATGCGCGTATTATATAAGATATTGTGCAGTCGTTACAGTGACACAATAACCGCGCATTCTATACTTACCGACTTGGTCGTGTTTGATCATCCGGTTGTCATGATTCCATCAGCACCCGGCCGTATTCTTGCGTCATATACTGTGGATTTCGTCGGTGATCCATTTATTCGGCATGGGTTTACAACTGCACTTGATAAAACGGGCCGCAGTATGTGGACATATGCAAGTGAACTCCTCGTCAAATTTGGACATTTTGTTGAGGTGTCATTTCATATTACTCTGATGCAACAGGCCGTGCAAATTATGTACAATTTCATGCATACTGTAGATGTTATAACTTTGGACAATGTACCAAATTTATGCAATGGACATAGTACCGAAGAAGCTAAAATATTACTAATATCAACTATCGCACTTTCATGTTTGTCGTTATCGTCTAAAATTAATCATGTACATGCAACCTGGATATACAAAGCATGCAACGCAGAATGGGCACATAAATCGTTCGGTATGAATCTAGAAATTACCCCAGAGGATATTTGCAAAATGGAAGGTGTGATCTTAAACAACATCGATTCTTATGTATATCTGCATAAATTACCGATATCGGTCATCTGTTCTACATTAAAAAAACACTATGCGGATAATAATCCGCGTATATGGACTCGAGGGAGTGCAGCTTTACTTAAGCACGTTTCAACTGCGGTTATGGTATATACACCAATCGTTGATTTTTCTACTACATCTCCAATTATCGCCGAATTAACTAATATATGCACGAATATTGGATACAATAAAAAAACGCACGCACCTATAACACACGCTGCGTTATCTTCAAGTTATAAACACCCATATGTTATCTCAACTAGTGAAACTAGTATACATACTAGTGTCAGTTGGTTGCTTACTCGGTTAACAAAAGATTAAGTGTATGTAATGGGGATTAATGGGCTATCTCGTCTTATTAATAACAAAGCTCACAATGGTACATCAAATAAAGATTTAGATTTACTGTCTGGAAAAGTAATTATGATTGATGCATCTATGCAAATTTACCAGTGTCTTATTGCTATTCGACAAGGTCCATCGGGGCAACTTGCAGCTTCCGAAGGTGAAGTGACTTCACATTTAACAGGTATTTTTTACCGAACCATTCGATTAATTGAAGCAGGAATTAAACCCGTCTATGTTTTTGACGGAAAGCCACCTGTTTTGAAAAAGAAAGAGCTTGATAAACGAAATGAACGACAGGCACACGCACTATCCGAACTAAAATTAACCGACGATGCAACTGAAGTCGAAAAACAAGAAAAGAGAAGCGTTCGCGCAACTCGCGAACATAGCGAAGAAGTAAAAAAGATGCTAACCCTAATGGGCATTCCGGTCGTTCAAGCACCATGTGAGGCCGAAGCTACGTGTGCTGCATATGTAAAAACAGGAAAAGCGTATGCCACAGCAACTGAAGACATGGATTCTCTGACATTTGGATCAACTTATGTAATCCGTCATATTAATAGCACCGACCAAAAGAAGCAACCAACAGTTGAATACTCGTTGCCAAATATTTTAAATGACATGGGAATTACAATGGATCAATTTATTGAGATTTGCATTCTTTCTGGATGTGACTATACTAAAACAATTAAAGGAATTGGCCCAACTCGAGCATATCAATTAATTCAAGAACATTCAACAATTGAAAATGTTCTTGATGTGTTAAAGAAGAAACATGGCGAAGCGCAATTTTCAACAATGGTACCTGATGATTATCCAATTGAAGCAGTTCGTGATTTATTCAACAACCCGGACGTGGACATTACGCAAGAACTAACATGGAATACCATAAACCGCGATGCACTTATTGCATTTTTAGTAGAAGATAAGAAATTTTCTGCCGATAGAGTAAATAAAGGCTGTGATCGCATCCTTGCTGCAAAAGCAAAAGGTACACAACATAGAATTAACCACTTTTTCAAAGTAAAACAGACTCCTGTGGGCCAGAAACGAAAGTAATATAATCAATATGTTTAGACGCGGGGATGAAACTGAATATATTACGTCTATTCGTGAAATTGTAACAAGATATATGACCTCTTATGAAAAATATCACACACTTATTTATGGAATTCATAAACGTCGCCAGGGTTGGGGGGATAATTTACGTTTACAATCATTGGAGGAAAATGATGGAGATGTTATAATGGCAACAAATGATTTATTGATAAACCGTCCATGGAAAATGTTGGACCGAGAGTTATCGCAACATGAAAATTTTATTTCTGCATCGGACTTACTTCAACACATTGACCAAACTTACGGAAAAACGTATTCAATTGATGCACAATTAGAATTCAAGACAACCCGGGATTATAATCTCGCGAAATATATTAACAGTAATTTAGAAACAATACTGGAAACGTTTTTCAGTACATGTAAAATGTATATTGGCAATCTTAAGATATTACCAGAACAAGTATTAATGGTAATATGGAATACCACCATCCTTCCATGTCATTCTGAATCGTGTATGATACCGCATCACGAATATACCGACATTGATCATATGCTAGTTATTCGCAACCCTGCAAATGTACCATTGAAATTTCATATTAATACAACAATGCCCGGGTCGGGGAAATCTATAATTCTTGGCCAGACTGCAATGCGTTTTGTAAATGATGACAACATATTTAATGTATATGCCAATGCTCACAAAAACCCACCTGATCATGTTGACTATGGTGGTTTTTCAACAACTGTAAAGAATAACATTGAAAGATATCTTGCTCGTCTGTTTTTAATTATTTGCCCAGTTGCTCTAAAAACACAACTTCATGAAACTATGAAAAAAATAGTTGAAGGCACGAATGTTGATTTGTGGTTTAATATTGATTCTCGTAACATGAAAACCGCATATGATAGCAAGAAACGTATTATTTGGATCGTTCCTATGAATCAAACCACGACTGCAATGTTACGTGAGGAACCGTCATATGACTTTTTAGCATGTGGTATGGATGAATGCAATGCATCTATAACAAAACATGGTAATTTCCCAGAGTCTGAAGCAATGACATACATTATTACCCAAGCGACTCCAATTAAACTAAATGATGAAATGTCAACAAAGCCAAAACATAAATTACGCCAGGCGTTACAATACCCAGTATTTCCGGCAAGTACATTTGCATTAACAAAGACAAGTGCGTATGCTTATATGAAGGCGCAAATGATGTTTACGCCATCGTTCATCCGGGATGCTTTAAATCAACGTGCAATCGCCATGATGCCACCTGGCTATAATATATATACATTGGAATGTAACTTTGTAAATATCCGTACGGTATTAACTGGACAGCGAAATGATGTTCTTGCACCAATTGGTATTCGTGATTTTCTGCGAGATGAACTTGCGCCGCATGCAACTCGTGTGGCAAGTATTTCTCCAACTCAATACCAAGAATTAATTGAACGTTTAAACATCGATCAATTAAATATTGATGTAATTTCGGGTATATTAAAAGATGCCGTCGATATGATTACCGTACCAAGTAATGCGTCTGTTGAACAACAACGTTCTGCATCAAAGATGCGATCAAATCTTACTCGATTGGGGGCAAATCTTGACTCAGTTTTTCAAACTTCCATGGAGTGTCCAGTTTTACTTTGCCAAGTTACACGTCAAAATGCAGTAATTCTAAGTTGCTGCATGAATGTGATATGCAAGGAGGCAGATGACAATTTACGTTTACATAATGCAACATCGTGTCCGATGTGTCGTGTTCGTCGCACGACATCGGTTACTATGAGTGAAGAAGAACCTGAAGTTGAAGTTGAAAATGATTTTGAATTAATTGAAAACGAAACAATTCCACAGACAATTCAACGCCTTACTGCCATGAAAAACAGCCCAGTTGATTCAATTGCTCATCTTATTAATGCTAGTATTAATGCAAATCCATCATCGCGGATTTTATTAATGTCTGCGCGTTTTCTTGGCGTAAATGTAGCCGGTATGACTGCAATCGCACATATTCGACGTCAGGTGCATGCAGCATTTCCGAATACTGAATTTCTTGATTCAAGTGGCCGCAAAAAAGTAAATGTTGGCAAGTATAATTCCCCATTGAAATATACGAACCCATATGTAGTAATGATGGATATTTCAGATCGTTCGAATACTGCACAGGGGTTGGATTTATATTCAACTACATTATCAATTATCGCAGGAGATTCACGAAACGACATCAAGCTACAAATAATTATGCGTTCGTCTCGCATGGGGTTAAATAATGAAAATGCATTCCCTCGTGCAATTGTGAATGTTATATAAGTTAATCTATGATTACAAAAATTAACGATAAGTCGGCAAAGTCAGTAGTATCCAGGTAATTTTTATGAATCAGCCACAACCCACCAAATCCAACTAAATTGGAACACACGAGACCTATAATTCGTGTAGTTGTCATTGTATGTATTGTGTTTGTTTTAAAATCAAATAATACAAAGAAATTCATAAGTAAAATTATACCTACACCAAAAAGTAGTACAAAGTAACTACCGCGTGTCATTTATATTTAAAAAATAAAATATGTTTAATGGAACGAATGCCGACTGTTACTGTGATAGTTGTGCATGTGACGATTACGCTGTTTTGCATGATATATTCTGAGTTCTATATCTGTGATTCTTTCTTGTGCTTGGCGTTTATCAGATACTATATATTTTTTTGAACGTTTGATTATACTATAAATTTATTCACGACTATCTTCCAGCGGATTTCCTGCAATGACTTTTGCAATGACATTAATGATTCGACCTGCCCACATAACCTGCAGAATATAAAGGGACGTAAGCGCAGCAATTGCTACGGTATATATCGGTTTCGATGCACAATATGAATACGATACACCGCCTTCATAAAGTGCACATGATACGTGCGCACATGCATCATATGGATTAACAATACTCCCAATTGCATATACTGGATATAAATAAAGACGTAGGTAAAAGAATGACGATGCAAAAATGATAAATGATACATCCGAAATAATTGAAAGACGTGGACGGATTTCTTTTGCATAATTCATGCATTTTGCGAGTTCGAGAAATACATCAGAACCGTCATGAAGAGTCATGATAAAAAAGCCAATTTTTGTAAAATTAAATACCCATGAGACATAAACCAATACTAGTGTAATTGCATGATGAAATACATGTTCATTAAAATCATCAAGTCGTTCGTCTCCAAAAATGTAGACGGTTTGGTGAATATAAAACCCGGCGTATAGTGCATACATGAACTTGATACCGCTTCCTGGATTATACAATGGCCAGTTCTCAAAAAAAGATGATTCTTTAAAATCAACAGTATCATCTGTCATAAAAACAATAATTGATGAAATTGTTGCAATTGAATATAATACAAATCGCCACGCAGATTGCTGAAATTTTAGAACACGTTCCGGTCGTACCATAATTTCCGATAGTGGATCTAGTATATAAATCATGACAAATGTACGTAAGATTGTTGCAAAAGAAAACATAATTACTGAAAATTGTGCCATTTCCATAATGTCTGCATACATAAAATCACGAAGTCCAGATGTGCCACAATACATATTATTAGGTACCGTTATCAATGGTTATCTTGACTGGCGGTGCGGAATTATGTGATGTGGTATTTGCCCAATATAATATTAATTTTAATATATAAAATTGTGAAAATATACGGATTAATGAATAAATAAATAAGAGTCCGGTAGGTATGATAATTGCTAGTATCCAAGAATTCTCCATTTGTTTTATTATTAAAAATATATTTTAATATATCCATTTATACAATGTCATCGACCGTTTGGATTGTTTGTACGTTTTCGTCTACATTACTGGTAAATGAAGAAACATATGAATAAACGCGAGAATATACGCTACGTACAGAGATCATGATAGTGTTAAACATTTATTATTTTGTAACATAAAATAACAAATACTATAATTTGCACACCATGTCGTCTAATATAACGGACATACAACGTCGAGAGATGATGAAAAATAGTTTAAAAACGCGGAGACTAAATAAAGTGAAACGTTTAATGAAATCTGCAATTGCGTTATGCAATGAGATCGGAGAATCACCAAAGGTTTTATTTGAAGAAGTGTTAACGGTAGAGCATATCGATATACCAGAATGGTTAGAAAATGCCGCGGAAATTTTACAATCGTGAATTTAGTTTGCATCGGTTTTATCAATTGCATTTTTTATAAATATTAAAACTGGATCAGTTGGTTCATACTTGTCCCATGATTTTACAATTGCATTGACTTGTGGAACAATGCGTTTGCATTGTTCTTCTTCGTCTGCATCAAGTTCCATGTCACTATCCGAACTATCTGAACTATCTGAACCATCTGCATCATCAGATTGCATTGATTCACTGTCGCTGTCATATTCATCAGATTGTGACCCGGCGTCGGAATCGTCAGAACATACGTTTTCCCATAATTCTTTTGCTGCATCTTCGACACGTCCTTCAAGATCGTCAACCCGTTGGAAAAACATGCGTGCTTGGAATTTTAACCCTTTTAGAATATCGTCATCTGTAACGTTTTTGCGCCCAGATCCAATCACGTATTCTGCAGCCGTTTTTAGTGCTTCTTCTGAAAAAACTTGCATCAGTCCCATGGTTGTTGCAATAAAATGTTGTTGTTCTTCGTCATCTGAATCAATATCCAGACCATATCCTGTTTTCAGTTTAATATCTTTTGGATCCATGTTGTCTATTTACATATAGTTAACAAAAAACAAATTTGTATGTAATTATATAATAAAATGGGATTTCACTTGCCAAGTGTTTTTTCTCGGATGGGATGGATAAATATTTTATAATGATAAATGTAAGAAGAGATGGAGTTTCATTGGCCAACTGCCGGTATTACCACTGCTGTTATGGTCGTCTTACTTTGTGTGGTATATTTTATCGCAGTTTACTTAAGAGGAGGTCAAGCATATTTTCCGATTTTGACCGAGGCTATAGTGTGCGTAGGTTTATTATGCGGTGCGTATAACACCGGAGGAATGACAGAAGAACAAGCTAAGAAAGAGAAGCAAGAATTCGTAGAATACAATCGTATTTACTCACAAGCAGCCGGCATGACCGGTGAACCACGACGGGCATTTCTCACACAACAATTTAATGAACATTTACCCGATATTCGCCCAAGTGAGATCGAGGATGACGATTGGGAATACGAAAACAACGGCATTCTCGAATAATCCTAAGTATATGTACGACTACATCCCTTCCTCTAATTTGCCAATTATTAATGGCACTACACTTGAAGCGCAGCAAGAAAATTATGATGCGATTTGGAATGCCATCTCCGAACATTCTTGTTGTATTGTGCGTGTAATTGATGATGAAAGTATCCTTTCTGAGTATGCAACTCAAGTTGATGAATTACATCAAAAGTTGTGTCAAGATAAAACAACACCAAATGGTTCTCGGTCAATGGGTGGAATTCTCAAACGATTTGGTGCAGGTTCACATCCATATGCAGTCGAATGGCGACTGAATCCAATTGTTAGATCACTATTTGCGGTACTATATGATAGTACCTCATCCGACATGACCGTATCAAATGATGCGGTATGTATTCTTGGTGAAGACGCAAAACGTGGACCATGGTCACGTAATGTACATACGAAAGAAGCAGAATTTTTCAGACAGACGGGCGGAAAACTTCCCGGACATGTGGATGTAAATCCAATCAATGGTTCACCCGGGAGTTATATTGCAAATGATCTAAAAACACGTGGAAAATATTTTTTGCAATCTTCGTTATCTTTACTACCTGTACCAGCTGGTGGAGCAACATTTGTATATGCCGATATTCCAATGGAAGAAGTGTATCGCCCACGTACGACGTCTCTATATGACGCATATAATATTAAATATGGAGACTATGTCACATTAAAGGAAGATGGATATGGTATGGTAGATGGAAAATGGCGTCAAGTTGACAATATTCCTGCCGGTTGTCTAATTCTTTTTTGTGGAATTCATGCAAATAAATTGGCCGATCGAACAGCATCAACCAACAAACGTGCGGCAATTTACATTTGTTGGTTGCCGCGTTCATTTTTTAATTATGAACAGTGGATTTGGGATACGTTAAAAGAGAAAAAAATGAAAGCACTAATCGAAGGGAAAACAATGGACCACAATCCCATAAATTATAATTTTGTGTCATATGGCGGAAGTCATTATTCAAACGGAAAAGGTCGAACAAAAGTAATTTATGGAACTAGTGAAAATCAGTCCCGCCCTGTGTATGATGAAAGTTTGTATGCGCGTATACTGCAAGCATTATAAATAAAATATTTTGTAAATATAAATGATAACTCTGGTAACACCAACTATTCAGGGGATGCCGGTCCCCCCAAAACCAGAACCCTCCCCGCCACTTGGTACATCTTCAAGAACTTTCGGGTCCATGCCACAATCAAGTAGGTCCGACACATTGTTTGAAGAACCACCTGTGGATCACAGATGGGGTGATAGTGCAATGTATGCTGGTTTATTCGGTGGAGTTGGCATGGGAATGTATGGAGTCGGTAGTGCTGCCGTGGGTGTGAGACGTAGTGCAGCGAATACAATGGGGACAATGCAGAATTCTATAAATTCAACCGCACACCGCGTTACACGTACCGTGGATGCCGGCATGAGACAAGGACTCCCTGTACTATTAGAAGCAGCTGAAAATACAAAAGCATCCGCGAAAAACTTCAGTTTGGCTATAAAAATAATTATTGGATTAATGGTTCTGTTTCTATTATTGGAAATTTATAAAATAAACACAAACCGAAAACGGTACTACTATTAAAGTTTGTTGCATAATATATATGTTTCAGCATTTGCAGTCGTGTAATAATAAATTACAGGAACTAATATTGGAAATTGGAAATATTGATTCGGTTGTTACAAAAACAATGGTGGAAAGTATGATCCATCAGGCAGTGAAAGTTAAGGAAAATTTAAAAACATGTTCAATTTCACAAATTAACGCCCAGATTATTGATAATTTGAAATTAGAATTTAAGAATAGAGAAGTATATACTGCACTCGAAACGGAATATTCATTATATAAGTTGGACGAACCACATAGAATTGCAACTGCAGTTTCACACGAAACTTCAAGTTTAAAGCATGAAAACGATACACTAAAATATCAACTGGGTGCATTAACGCGGGAAAAGGATGCCGCGGTTGATACATTTAAGACAAGTGTTGAGTTTGACCAATATGTTATGGCATTGCCACAAGAACGAATCCCTGCACTGCACAATTTCCCACTTGCTGTGGAGAGTACAACATCAAGTATGCAAAAACAGATTGATAAGTTACACTCGGAAATTTATTCCCGTGATATAACAATACAAACATACCAGCAAAATCAATCCATTGCCGCGGATGCCGCCTCGCGTGCGGCAGACATGGTGCAAGCAAACTTGGTATCAAGCTTAACAACACAAGTATCAGATCTAGAATGCCAACTTGAAAAATCTCGATCGGAAGCGTCGTGGCAACGAAATCTTGATACCTTACAAAATGGTTCGAAGAGTGGCACAAGCATGGAACACTATGTAATTGACAGTATCAATTCACTATATAAAAGTACACTAATTGCCGATCGCACTGGGTCTGATGGAAAATCACTTGACATTCGACTTAAATCAACTGAGTGTGATATTGCTGGCATTGAAGTAAAAAATAATAAAGAAGTTGCAAAGCCGGAAGAGTATCGTACATTTGAACAAGTTGCAACAAAGTTATGCAAGGAGGAAAATATTACCATTTTCGCATTTATGCAATTCACTGACAATCCAAGATTTACACCAATCGAGATAATCGACCAGATTAGTTTCAAAATTATTAAACTTACAATTTTTCGACAGGATCGACTATTAATTGAAGCTGGTATTTCAAACATGGTAACTCTTATTGTTCAATTACATGCGCGAAATATTGCAGGTGATAATAATGATGAACTAGATAAACAAACAGATGAATATATTATTGATACCGATAATGCATTTAATATCGGTGACGCGATTTCTACACGGATGCTTGATCTATCAAAAGAACTTGATCAAATGAATAAAGTTATGCGCAATAAATGCGACGACATTAAACGTATCCGTGGCATTAAGCGCAAAGTAGATAAGGTAAAGTCGAATACAGTAGTCCCTAAAAGTAGTGTAGTATAAACGGTATGACTATTTTTTATGGTATAATTTTATATCACCCGGTATATTTTAACAAGGTGACCAACGAAGTTATTTGTTATTAATGAATTATAAAGTGTTCGGTCTTAGATGTAATACTTGATGCGTTAATAATTTTACGAATGCATGACTTTACTAACATATTTGTACTATAAATTTCTATGGAGTATATTGGCTTTTCTAGTGTCTCCATCAAAAGATATCCGAGAATATGATCAGTATAAGATGTATTGATTAAATATTTTGCAGTCGCATACATCGTAAGAGTTCTTGTATCAACAATAAGACTTAACTTATCAGTGTGTTTCATGTGTTTTCTAAAAACTATGAACGCATCTTTAAACTGCTGCTTTACTTTTTTATGATCTATGTTTTCATAACTGATATATAAGTGATTCCCTCGGTCACGAACTATAGATTCCTCTGCGCTTCCATGTGATAAATAGTAATCTTCTTTGTTTTCAAATAGGCGTGAACAAAGCACACTAAATTTACGTTGAATGGCTTCTTGATTATACGTTTCTGTAATACTTTGCATATTTGAATACCAGTTATTGTAAACACCATCTGGTATAGACAAAGAGCGTTTGCAAATACCATTATTACATTCTATGTCATTTTTTTGTTCCGAAATCGTATTAAGTGCTTCTTTGTGATTTTTATAAAAATGTTTCAACATTTTATATCATGTATATAAAATATGGGATGCGTTACAATTGATCAAATGACAGGGAACTTAAAATGCATCGTCGCAAGTATACTTGCTGCGTCATTTTATTGGTTTGCTCCTCCCAAAAACAAGTGGATACTTGTTATAGTTTTGTACGTGATGTATTTAATGATTGCATGGTACGATTACTCATATGAGTGCAAACGAAATGAACTGGGACCGTCACCATTAATGCACTTTTATGACTGGGCAAAACCACGTAATACATCACAACATCAGCAATATCAAAACTTATGCAAAGACACATATAATATAATTTTAGTTATAGATATTGTTGTACTTTCAGTAATTGTTGCTCTTATTCCAATGTTCTTAAGGTGGAATCCATCTGTTGAAGGATATCCCCAATATTTACATTATCATGAATCGAGTAGACTGCATCCCATACGTTATCAGGATACTCCAGAGTTTTCTTATGCAAAAATGAAAAATATGTAAGCGTAATCTGATTTTTTACAGGAACTGTCACTTTCGTATACTACACTTATTTAAAATAATATTGCATCAATCCATATGTTCAATGTAACACAACTTGCATTGTCAATTATGTTTTTTGATAATAATAATTATTCAATGCAATTTCTTTCTGAACAGATTGATAATAACACTTTTGAATCGACAGAAGTTTACAAAATGAACCCAATGCAAGCCAAGTATATTCAAAACTATTTCACACTTGAAGATACTTACAGTTATAATAATTTTGAGTATTGCATTGAGTTTTTTGCATGGTTTGTCATGGCATATGTTGTCATTGTATATTTAGTGCACAAAGTGTATGATATACCATCTCGGGACAATAACGTTATGGTGTGAAATGTATAGTGTCCGTATGTATTAGTGTCATATATGATACATGTAATTAATATATTAATTAATACAATAACATGACATATAATATGAAAACTTTAATAAATAATATCATATTAATAATATGAACAGATGTCATATACAAAAAGTAGTAATGTCATATGTTGTTTTTATTTTTATATGGAGTATTTTTGCATTACATCATATTGTCTAAAATTAATATGACATTCAATCATATAGAGTTTTGGTTAAAACCATAAAAATCCTTAAATCATTCGCGTTTAATAGCTATTAAACG
>ERZ887830.157-NODE-157-length-45158-cov-27.522670_pt1 | contig 45158 bp, 31 predicted proteins | sample MGYA00521101_ERZ887830 | MGnify/ENA primary metagenome ERZ887830 (study PRJEB32303, sample SAMEA104408592) | aquatic metagenome | biome: Marine water; feature: Pelagic; material: water | place: Baltic Sea | collected 2014-06-05T16:38:00 | depth 1,762 m ... | reverse complement strand
GCTATCGAGAAAGTAGCGTACATTCAAACTGTAGATGCAAACTTTAGATGCAAACCAAGGTAACTTTAAATGTGATGCACGCGCTCGATCTCATAGTAGACATCACCGCTAGGGGCCTTTACCACCACCTCATCGCCCTCACTCTTACCCACTAAAGCTCTCGCAATAGGCGAGCTCACGGAAATCAGGTTGGCCTTAACATCGGATTCGTCCTCGCCAACAATACGGTAAGTCACCGGATTGTCATTTTCTGTATTGATGAGATCGACGGTCGTCCCAAAAATGACTTTACCGGTGTGGGGAATGGCGCTGACATCAATAACTTGAGCGTGAGACAACTTGTGTTCTATATCTTGGATACGTCCCTCAGCAAAGCTCTGCTGCTCGCGAGCCGCATGATACTCCGCATTTTCCTTTAGATCGCCGTGCTCTCGCGCCTCGGCGATAGCTTGTATGATACGCGGACGGTCTTCACGCTTAAGCCGGTCTAGCTCCTTTCTTAGAGACTGCTCTCCGGCAACGGTCATAGGCACTTTATTCATGCTGTGATGCTCTCGTGTAAATCCTGCAACCTTCTTACAGAAATATCGGTTTCCTGCTCAAGCGCCATACAAACTGCTTCTGCTGCCGCTAATGTGGTCGTATAAAAGACCCGATGCTGCTCAGCGCTGGCACGTATTGGGGCAGAGTCCTGAATGGCGGTTCGCCCCTCTGTGGTATTCACCACCAAGCTTGCCTCATCGTTTTTTATCAGATCAACAATGTGGGGTCGACCCTCTCGGACCTTGTTGATCCGGCGTACTTGCAACCCAGCCGACTCCAGCGCCAGTGCCGTGCCGCCCGTAGCCGCCAGCGTGAAGCCCCGGGCAACCAAACGTCGGGCCACGTCAACAGCCGCGGGTTTATCGACATCCCGCACACTAAATAGTGCCAGACCCGACTGGGGCGGCTCATCTCCAGCCCCAAGCTGGGCTCTGGCAAATGCCGCTGCAAACGTATCGCCAGTGCCCATCACCTCGCCTGTCGACTTCATTTCCGGGCCTAAAATGGGATCAATACCGGGAAACTTATTGAACGGCATGACCGCTTCTTTCACCGCAAAATAAGGCGGCACAACTTCTTTTGTGACGCCCTGATCTGCGAGTGACTGCCCGACCATGCAACGGGACGCTATCTTCGCCAGTGAAATACCCACCGCCTTTGAGACGAAGGGCACCGTTCTGGATGCCCGAGGGTTGACCTCAATAACGTAAATTTCTTCATCTTGATAAGCGAGCTGAACATTCATGAGCCCGCATACCCCAAGCTCAATAGCCATCTTGCGAACCACATCTCGCATTTGGTCCTGAACTTCAGCATCGAGGCTGTAGGGTGGCAGTGAGCAAGCAGAATCTCCAGAGTGCACACCCGCCTGCTCAATATGCTGCATGATCGCGCCTATCACGACCGCCTTACCATCACTGACGGCATCGATATCCACCTCGATGGCAGCGCTGAGAAAGCTATCTAGAAGAACCGGTGAGTCCTCAGAGACTCGAACCGCATCGCGCATGTAGCGCAACAGATCATCTTCTCGATAAACAATCTCCATGGCTCGACCACCAAGCACGTACGATGGGCGCACGACCAGCGGGTAACCAATTTTCGCTGCCGCTGCGATAGCTTCGTCCACACTTCGTACCGTGGTGTTTTCTGGTTGGCGCAAACCCAGCTTTTGGATCATGTGCTGAAAGCGCTCTCGATCCTCCGCGCGATCAATTTGATCTGGGGTTGTACCAATAATCGGCACACCTGCGCTTTCCAAAGCTCGCGCCAGCTTTAGGGGCGTCTGCCCACCAAACTGGACAATCACACCCACGGGCTTTTCTAAATCTACAATCTCAAGAACATCTTCAAGGGTTACGGGTTCGAAAAAGAGCCGATCCGAGGTGTCGTAATCTGTCGATACTGTTTCAGGATTGCAATTAACCATAATGGTTTCATAGCCGTCCTCGCGCATGGCAAGCGCAGCGTGGACGCAGCAATAATCGAATTCAATGCCCTGGCCAATCCGATTGGGGCCGCCACCAAGCACTATGATTTTACGACGATCACTGGGGGCCGCCTCACACTCCTCCTCGTAGGTGGAATACATATAAGCCGTTGACGTCGCGAACTCTGCCGCACAGGTATCGACGCGCTTGTACACCGGACGTAAGCCAAGGCTGTGGCGGTATTCACGCACCTCCGCTTCCGACGCTGCCAACAAAACCGCTAACCGGGCATCAGAGAACCCTTTGCGCTTCAGCACTCTCAGTTCGGCATAGGTCACACTGCTAAGCGCCCTACCCTCTAACTGGGACTCCGCTACCACCAGGTCTTCAATTTGCACCAAGAACCAGGGATCAATACCTGAATAACCGGAAACCTCTTCAAGAGAAAAGCCGGAACGAAATGCGTCGGCAACAAACCAAATCCTCTCTGCGCACGGGTTGGTCAAAGCATCGATAAGCTCCGCGCGAGTATCGGCGTCGGTTACTGTAATTTGTGACTCGAAGCCCGATGATCCCACTTCCAAACCGCGAAGCGCTTTTTGAACCGACTCCTGAAAAGTTCGGCCTATCGCCATAACCTCACCCACAGACTTCATCTGAGTGGTTAGACGCGCATCAGCGGTGGCAAATTTTTCAAAGGCAAAACGTGGAATCTTAGTGACGACATAATCAATTGAAGGCTCAAAGGATGCCGGCGTAGCGCCCCCGGTAATCTCGTTTTCGAGCTCATCAAGCGTGTAACCCACTGCAAGCTTTGCCGCCACCTTTGCAATCGGGAACCCGGTTGCTTTGGAGGCCAGAGCCGATGACCGCGATACCCGAGGGTTCATCTCTATGACCACCATACGACCGGTATCAGGGCACAGACCGAACTGAACATTTGAGCCCCCGGTTTCCACGCCGATCTCGCGCAACACTGCGAGAGAGGCATCACGCATCACCTGATACTCCTTATCCGTCAGGGTCTGCGCGGGAGCAACCGTAATGGAGTCGCCAGTATGAACACCCATGGCATCGAAGTTTTCGATAGAGCAAATGATAATGCAGTTGTCTTTACAGTCCCGCACCACCTCCATCTCGTACTCTTTCCAACCGATCAGCGACTCATCAATCAGCAGCTCGTTTGTCGGTGATAAGTCGAAACCACGCTGGCAAATAGCCTCAAACTCATCACGATTGTAGGCAATACCCCCACCGGACCCACCCATCGTAAAGGACGGTCTAATAATGCAGGGAAAGCCGAGGTCACCCAAAACTTTAAAGGCCTCATCCATGGAATGCACCGTTGAGGCCCGGGGTGTCTCTAAGCCAATGCGCTTCATTGCCTGATCGAATAGCTCTCGATCTTCAGCCTTATCGATAGCGTCTTTGCTGGCGCCGATCATCTCGACCCCATATTTATTGAGCACACCTTCCGCGGCCAACTTCAGCGCACAATTGAGGGCTGTTTGCCCTCCCATAGTCGGCAAAATGGCATCGGGTCGCTCCCGTTCGATAATACGCGCCACCGTTTGCCACTCTACGGGCTCGATGTAGGTCGCGTCGGCCATTGCCGGGTCGGTCATAATGGTAGCCGGGTTTGAGTTGACCAAGACGACCCGATAACCCTCTTCACGCAGAGCTTTACAAGCTTGCGCTCCGGAATAATCAAATTCACAGGCCTGACCAATAACAATAGGGCCTGCGCCCAGTATTAATATGCTCTCTATGTCATGACGTTTTGGCATTTCAACCGCCCTCCTGCTCGGCTCGCCGGTCTTTCATGGCGCGTATGAAGGGGTCAAACAACTGCCCGGCGTCCCGTGGCCCTGGGCTCGCCTCCGGGTGCCCCTGAAAGCTATAGGCCGGTACGTCGTTGCGCGCAATTCCCTGAAGAGAACCATCAAAAAGTGATCTATGGGTAACATTCAACGTCTCGGGTAAGCCTTGTTCAGACACTGTGAATCCGTGATTTTGACTGGTCACCATGACGGAGCCGTCAGCAAGCTTTTGCACCGGATGATTGGCACCGTGATGACCAAACTTCATTTTCTCAGTGCTCGCCCCGCTCGCTAACGCCATAATCTGGTGCCCCAAGCAGATACCAAACAGTGGGATTCCACGGGCCATTGCCGCACGGGCGAGTTCGATGGCGTAATCACAAGGCTCTGGATCTCCCGGGCCATTGGACAAAAAGATACCGTCAGGCTCATAGGCACAAACTGTTTCGATATCGGACTGCGCCGGAAGTACGGTTAAAGAACAGCCCCGATCAACCAGCATTCTCAAAATATTGCGCTTAACACCAAAATCGAGGGCCACAACAGAGAAATTAACTGAGGGCGCCGGGCGCTGATCACCACCCCATTGCCAACTCCCCTCCTCCCATCGATAGGGAGCCTTAGTCGTGACTTCCTTGGCCAAATCCATACCCACGAGCCCGGAAAAGTCGCGAGCCTGCGCCAGCGCAAACTCAACATCGGGATCCTCGCCCGCGACAATACAGCCGCTCAAAGCGCCTTTATCGCGCAGAATTCGTGTGAGTTTTCGTGTATCGATATCGGCAATCGCCACAATGCCTTGGGCGGCAAGATAACTGGACAGGCTCTGTTCGCTGCGCCAGCTGCTGGCAACCAGCGGCAGATCACGGATGACAAGCCCCGCCGCATGAACACCTGTCGACTCCGCATCTTCGGCGTTCACACCTGTGTTGCCAATATGCGGATACGTCAGAGTAACAATCTGTCGCGCATAAGATGGATCAGTAAGAATTTCCTGATAACCGGTCATGGCGGTATTGAATACCACCTCACCCGTCGTGTGGCCCTCTGAACCAACAGAAGTCCCGCGGAAAATCGAGCCATCTTCTAGTGCGAGGATAGCGGTGTTTGACACATTTATCTCCCAGTCAGCAAGGCCCGCACGGCTGTCATAAAGAGCCACCCGAGGGTCTAAATGACACAGGGCGTGACGCGTATTGGCAATGGCTTGAGTAACGCTGGGTCCATGTGCTCACCAAGAGCAAAGACCCCGCCGGCTGGGACGCTAGTGTATTTGAACACCCTTGCTCTGTCCATGAACAAGCAGAAAACATTGAGTTCAGCGCCACTTGCTCTAGGATGCGCCATGTCAACAGAGAGACCCGCATGACAACCCATAGCGTCCATACCGATGAAGAGCAGCGTTTAAGCCCACTACAACTAGGCCTGCTGACGATTGGCCTACTCACGACGGCGGTAGGTCAGTCCTTTATTTTTGCGATCCTGCCCCCTCTGGGGCGCGAAGTGAACCTAACGGTACTGCAAATAAACACCATTATCGCCTCATCGGCTCTGGTATTTAGTGCTGCTGCCACTGTGTGGGGACGCATGTGTGATCGCATTGGCCGCAAGCCTGTCATTCTCATTGGCTTGACGGGATATGCCGCAGGCAATTTTATCTTCGCCATGATTTTTGACGCTGCCATGCGCGGCTGGATCGCGGGCCCTTTGCTCTTTGGGCTCATTTTATTAGGGCGTTGTTCTCAGGCAGTGGTTATGTCCGGCACTAACCCTGGTGCTGCTGCCTATGCCGCTGACTTCAGTGCCAGAAAACACCGTACCAAGGCCCTAGCCCGACTGGGTACAGCAAGTAGTCTGGGAATGATCATCGGCCCCATAGTCGCCGGAGCACTGGCTGGCTTCGGCCTGCTCTTTCCGTTGTATACCGCCAGCGTATTAGCCGCCCTAGCGGCGCTAGTTATCGCCCTAAAATTACCCCCGGGCAAAGTCAGAGAGGCTAAATTTCGCACGACCAAGCGATTACGCTTTCTCGATCCGAGGTTGCGTCTCTATTTACTGTGCTCCTTTGGCGGTTTCACCGGATTTGCCGGGCTGCAACAAACCTTGGGTTTCCGCCTTCAAGATATGTTGTCACTGAGCGGAACCGAGACCGCTCAGTACACGGGTTTCGCCCTCATGATTGCCGCATTATTTTCCTTCGCCATGCAGTTGTTCGTCGCCTCACGTTTCCAAGGCAGGCCCATTACACTCATACGTGCGGGAGTCGCTCTGTTGATGACCGGGGCTTTGATCATTGCCATTCCCGGTTCTTTCGTTTTGGTCTTAGTGGGCATGGCCTGTTTGGGCGCAGGGCTTGGCCTCGCTGTCCCGGCTATTGCTGCCTCCGCTTCACTCGCCGTATCTCACGAAGAGCAAGGTGCCGCTGCCGGCCTTGTCACCGCATGCCCTGCAGCAGGGTTCGTCTCGGGGCCGCTGATCTGTGGTTTTCTGTACGAGATTGATCCCACGTTTTCGGCCTTAGGCGCTGCCGCCATTTTGGTCATGGTCGTGATCACTGCGTCGCGTATGCGCGGAAATAGCGGGGTTGATGCCGCCTAATCAAAGCATCCAGCCAGACCTAAGCGCTATAGCAATGCCTCAAGGGCTACACGAATACCCAAGGGAATGGCCGCCGACTGACCAGAGGCCTGATCAACAAAGGCGTGGGTAAAGCGTCCAATGGCTCGGGTCGTATTATCTGCGGCGGAAAACACTCCCAACTCCCAAGACACCGACTTCACGCCCAAACGCTCGATGCGCAGGCCTAGTTCAAGACTTTCTGGATAGCTCACTGGCGCAAAATAGTCACACGAAGAAGCTACGACGTAGCCTACAACGGGATCGTGGCCGGGGCGCATACCCCCGCGCTCGATCAAAAACTGATTAACCACGGTGTCGAACCACGCGTAGTAGACCACGTTGTTGGCATGACCATAGATATCGTTGTCAGCCCATCGCGTCGGCACATCATAAAAAAGAGCGTAACGGTCTTTCTGTGCGGGTTCGGGATGCGCCATATCAACCTGACCAGGCTTTTTCGTACAACGTGAGTGCGCTGGCCTCAGTGACTTCCACCGGGTTATTAACCAGCAGCCGCTGTTGCAACATGGCGTCGGCTGCGAGCATGGGCAGGTCATCTGCCGCAACTCCAGCCGCTTCTAGCGTTGCTGGTAAACCCGACCCGGCAATCAGCTCGTCGCACCAGCTCATTAACCCAAGCGCACTAGGGGCAACGTTTCCGGGCAACACCGTCGCTAACTCACCGTAATCTTTCTCCACCGCTGGTGCATTAAATGCCAACACAGCAGGCAACATGAGTGAATTACTCAAGCCATGGGGAATATGATAGTGCCCACCCAATGGGTAAGCGAGGGCATGTACTGCAGCAACCGGCGCGTTGGCAAAGGCCTGACCTGCAAACATGGACCCCAACAACATGGCCTCCCGGGCAGCAAGGTTTGTTGGCTGCGTTAGTACCGTGTTGATGTTGTGGGACAGTAAGCGCAAAGCCCTCAAAGACAGCATGTCAGATATGGGGTTCTTTCTGAGCTTTGAGGTGTAAGCTTCAATCGCATGCACCATCGCGTCGATACCCGTCATCGCGGTTGCGCTTGGCGGTAACCCCAGAGTCAGTTCGGCATCTAAAATAGCAATGTCGGGTAGTAAGACCGACGAGCTTATCCCCGCCTTCGTGGTCGCCCCGGTAGTAATGACGGCCACTGGCGTAACCTCAGAACCGGTTCCCGCTGTGGTCGGCACCAAAAATAAGGGCAGACGTCCTGGGGGCACTTGATCGACACCGTACATCTCGGCCAATGACCGGTCGCTGACCATCAAAACTGACACGACCTTGGCAACATCCATAGAGCTGCCACCGCCCACCGCAATTACACCGTCAACGTGGTTATCTCTGGCGACGGCATAAGCAGCTTCAACCACCGATTCGCTAGGGTCGGCAGACACCCCATCAAACAGAGTCACCGAATCACATTGATTGGCTATCGCTTGAGCGATCGGTGCGATAAGACCCAACGTCACCAGGCCATTATCGGTCACTATTAGAGGGTGACGCACCCCTAGCTTTTCACATTCATCCCCCAAGGATCGCGCCAGGCCTGGGCCGACACGGACATGGGGGACTGTGCTAAAGCTATAAGATGTCATGATCAAAAAGTGAAGATCACTTTACCTTTAGCTCTGCGCTCCATCATCGCCGCATAACCCGCCTCATATTCAGCGATTGGGAAGACATCGGTGACCACGGGTTTTATTTTTCCAGCCTCAAACCACTCCCAGAGAGTTTTCACATTGGACAAATGCGCCTCTGGCTCTTCAGACATAAATCGTCCCCAGAACACACCGACAATCTGGCAGCCTTTTAGCAAGGTAAGATTCAGAGGTACTTTAGGTATCGGACCGTTGGCAAAACCAATCACTAAGAACCGGCCTTGCCACGCCATAGAGCGCAGGGCGATCTCACTAAAATCTCCGCCCACGGGATCGTAAACTACATCGACGCCACGACCGTTGGTGATTTCTTTAACGCGAGCCTTGAGATCCTCTGTGCTGTAGTTAATGACCTCATCGGCACCCAAAGTCTTGCAGAGCTCTAACTTGTCGTCACTGCTCGCTGCGGCAATAACGTGTGCCCCTAAGGCTTTGCCCAGTTCCACAGCCGTACTGCCAACGCCACCCGCGGCGCCTAACACCAACAGCGTTTCGCCCGGCTGAATATTCGCACGCTGAACCAGCGCGTAATAAGAGGTGAAATAGGTAATACCAATACCCGCCGCTTCGGTCATAGACAGCGCCGAAGGTTTAGGTAATAAGCTGTTTTCGTTGACAACTAGTGAGTCAGCAAAGCCCCCAGCCATACCCATCTGAACGACTTCATCACCGACCTTCCAGCGACTGACATCACTGCCGATCGCCTCAACTACGCCCGCACATTCACCACCGGGTACAAAGGGCAACTCAGGCTGAAACTGATACTTTCCCTGAATGATCAACACGTCAGGGAAGTTCAGTCCCGCTGCCTTGACCCGAAGCTGTACATCGTGTGGACCAAGTTCGGGAACTGGCCAATCGGTGCACAGGTCGAGCTTCTCCGGCAGACCATGCTCCCGACAAACTAAAGCGACAGCCATATCAGTAAACCTCGAACAGGCCAGCGGCACCCATACCACCGCCTACACACATGGTGACAACGACGTACTTGACGCCACGCCGCTTACCTTCCAGTAGGGCATGGCCAATCATGCGTGAGCCACTCATTCCGTAGGGGTGTCCCACGGCAATCGCCCCGCCATCAACGTTAAGTTTGTCGTTGTCGATACCCAGCTGATCTCGGCAGTAGAGAACCTGAACCGCGAAGGCTTCGTTGAGCTCCCAAAGACCAATGTCATCAACGCTGAGACCATGCTGCTTCAATAATTTGGGCACAGCAAAGACCGGGCCGATGCCCATTTCATCGGGTTCGCAACCGGCAACCGCCATGCCACGATAGGCCCCCAAAGGTTGAAGACCAAGCTGCTCTGCCAGCTTGGCTTCCATCAGCACTTGTGCCGAGGCGCCATCTGAAAGCTGCGAGGCGTTACCCGCAGTGATAGTCCCGCCCTCAATAACCGTTCTAAGGCCCTGAACGCCTTCAAGGGTTGAGGGTCGAACGCCTTCATCGGCAGTGACCGTGACCTCTGCCTCGGATTGCTCTCCAGTTTCCTTGTTCCAGACAATTCGGGTGGCCGTAACGGGTACGATCTCGTTTTCGTACTTGCCCGCCTCGTAAGCAGCGGCAACACGCAGCTGTGATTGCAACCCGTACTCGTCCATTGCATCCCGGGTAATCCCATAACGATTGGCGACAACCTCCGCAGTCTGCAGCATGGGCATATAAATGTTTTTGTGCATACCCATGAGCTCTTCGTCTGCCAGACGATGGGTATTCATGTGCTCATTTTGTACCAGCGAGATAGAGTCCTGACCGCCACCAATGGTCACATCCATGCCATCAACAATGATCTGCTTTGCCGCCATCGACACCGCCATCAGACCTGAAGAACACTGGCGGTCAATCGTTTGGCCGCTCACGGTAACCGGCAAGCCTCCGCGCAGTGCTGCCAGACGACCAATATTCATGCCCTGCGTACCCTGTGTCAGTGCAGAACCCATGGTGACGTCATCGACACGATCACCTTCAATGCCCGCACGCGCCACCGCGGCGCGGATAGCATTGCCGCCCAAGCTCGGGCCCGCTAGGTTGTTAAAACTCCCACGATAAGCCTTGCCAATAGGGGTTCTAGCGGTTGAAACAATTACGGCTTCTCTCATGATCTAATTCCTCAGTTTTCCAGTTTAATACCCAGACCTTCAGCGGCTTTACCTACCATCTTGAAGGTTTGCTCAAAGCCTGCCTTGAGCTGTGTCTCAGGTCCTTGGGAGATTTGCTCCCAATGCGCCGCCAAACCCTCGGGGGTCTGCTGGTCTTCGGGCAACCAAACGCTGTCGGTTTCGACAATTTTTGCCACCGCATAAGCGCCAGCACCGGCCGCCACGATGGTTTGAGTAGGCGCGTCGTCACTCACCATAAACAACACCGCAGGGGTGACGGTCTCAGGTGTCAAAAGATTGAATGCTTGCTCACCCATGAGGCCCTCAGTCATACGGGTGCCCGCTGTGGGTGCCAAGGCATTGACGCGTATATTGTATTTAGCGCCTTCCTGAGCCAACGTATTCATGAGCCCCACCACTCCGAGCTTGGCTGCTCCGTAGTTACTCTGGCCAAAGTTACCGTAGAGCCCGCTTGAAGATGAAGTCACCACAATGCGGCCATACTCCTGCCCCTTCATAATGTCCCAAACGGCCTTGGTGCAGTTAACCGTGCCCATCAAATGGACTTCAAGCACTGTCCGGAAATCTGCCAAGTCCATTTTCGTGAAGCTTTTGTCACGAAGGATTCCGGCGTTGTTCACCAAGATATCGATGCGACCCCATTGCGCCATGACCTTCTCGACCATATCGGCCACGTCATCGGCATTCGCAACGTTGGCAGGGTGCGCCATTGCCTCGCCACCAAGGGCCTCGATCTCAGCGACGACTGCCATAGCGGCATCGCTATTTTGACCCTCACCGTTTACTGAGCCACCGAGGTCATTGACTACAACCTTAGCCCCGCGCTTTGCCATTTCAATGGCATGGCTTCTTCCAAGACCGCCACCGGCCCCCGTAATAATGGCAACTTTGCCGTCGTATCGAATCGTCATAATTTCTTCTCTTTTCTAAATGTGCGCCACGTTGTTTTAAGCAACTATCGTCATACCTAACCACTCAGCGTAAAGAGCAGGCGTATCCTCACCCTCAATCTCCACTGTGATGTTTTGCTGAGTCAAAAATCGATTGTCATCCTTCTGCTCAATACTCGCGAGTTCTATATGCGCTCGCACACGCTTACCCGCACGGACCGGTGCCAGAAATCGCACTTTGTTCAAGCCGTAATTAACCCCCATGACCAGCCCTTCAGGGTGTACAGAAACGCTCTCGCAAAGCTTAACCAGCATAGACAAGGTTAAAAATCCGTGGGCTATCGTGCCTCCAAAAGGTGTTTTGGCTGCATTTTCTTGATCGATATGGATGAACTGATGGTCTTCAGTGCAATCGGCGAATTCATTAATACGCTCCTGCCCAAGTGTTACCCAGTCGCTGGTACCCAGCTTTTGACCAGCCATACCTAAAAATTCGTCGATAGACAGTGTCTTAATGCTCATACTCTTTTTCCTTAATCTCGTCTTTTGCTGTTGCTATTACTGACCGCAGGCCGTGAACCCAATCATCAACCGTCGCGGAAAGTGGCTTTAGGTTCTGAAGAGTTATCCGAATATTTTTTAAGCTCATGACGTCCAACCACCATGCGGTGCACTTCGTCAGGACCATCAGCAAGCCTTAAAGTCCGCTGCCCCGCCCACATAGCAGCAAGCGGGAAGTCCTGGGAAACGCCCAGGCCACCGTGCATCTGAATGGCATCGTCGACAACTTTCAGCGTCATGTTGGGAACCACGGTCTTGATCATTGAAATCCAGATTCGCGCTTCCTTGGCATCCACGTTATCCATCATCCAAGCCGTTTTCAGCGTGAGCAGACGGGCTTGTTCAATACCCATGCGAGCGTTGGCAATAACATCAACGTTGCCGCCCAGCTTAGCCAAGGGTCGGCCAAAGGCTTCCCGTGTGGTAGCGCGCTCACACAACATTTGCAGTGCGCGCTCAGCAGCACCGATCGAGCGCATACAGTGATGGATACGCCCGGGGCCCAAGCGTCCTTGAGAGATCTCAAACCCACGTCCTTCGCCTAAAATCATATTGTCTTTAGGTACGCGAACGTTGTTGAGCTTCACATGCATATGCCCGTGGGGCGCATCATCCATGTTAAAGACGGTTAGATGACGCAGAATTTCGACGCCGGGTGCATCCATAGGAATCAGAATCTGACTCTGCTGCTTATGCTTCGCTGCATCGGGACTGGTTTTTACCATGCAGATCATGATCTTGCAGCGCTCATCACCGGCGCCTGAGGTCCAGTGTTTTTCGCCGTTAATGACCCACTCATCACCTTCCAAAACGGCTGAGGTGCAAATATTGGTGGCATCCGAAGAAGCCACGCCCGGCTCGGTCATACCAAAACAGGAGCGAATTTCACCGCGCATCAGGGGCTCCAGCCACTGCGCCTTCTGGGCTTCACTGCCGTACTTATGGATGACTTCCATATTGCCCGTATCGGGAGCCGAACAGTTAAATACCTCGGCACCCAAATGAGATTTACCCATTTCCTCGGCCAGATAGGCGTACTCTACGGTATTCAAACCCGAGCCATGTTCACCCTGGCCCGTTAGAAAGAAGTTCCACAAGCCACGTTCTCGTGCACCCGCTTTCATCTGCTCCAAAATTTCATTTTGGCGAGGAGTCGCCTCCCACGGGCTACCCTTGCGCACTTCAGCAAAAAATTCGGGCTCCAGAGGCATAACGTGGTCTGTCAAATATTGGCCGACAGCCTCAAGGGTGGGGGCAATACGATCCGATATACCAAGATCCATGGTGATTTCCTTTTTGGGTAGTCTTGAAGACTTTAGGAGACTGAAAGACGATGCGAGTAGAATTTGAACATAGCGTATGTTTTCTTTACGTTCAAGTATGTTAGCGTTATTCCCTCTCCGCAGCAGGGTGCTCAGGCTTTGCCAATTGCCGCCAATATTCAAGCCCTTAGCCACAGTTTTGCAGACCGTCAGGTGCTTAGAAACGTCTCCTTTCGTGTTGATCAAGGCGCGTTTGTGGGCTTGCTGGGCGCAAATGGGGCCGGTAAAACAACGCTTTTCTCGATACTAACCAGACTCCTGAGAAGCTCGTCGGGTGATGTGTTTCTTTTCGGCCATGATTTGCAGCAATCACCCGCTGCTGCACTGGCGACACTGGGCATCGTGTTTCAACAACCCACCCTAGATCTCGACCTGTCGGTATTACAAAACCTGCAATACCATGGCGCCATTCAAGGAATGTCCCCGACCAACGTACAAAGCAGAGCACAGGACGAGCTAGAGCGCCTGCAACTTTGGGATCGAAGACATGAACATGTCCGCCGGCTCAACGGCGGTCACCGCCGGCGCGTAGAAATCGCCCGAGCACTGCTGCACGAGCCTCGACTTCTGTTACTGGACGAGGCGACAGCGGGGCTAGACCTCGAGAGTCGAATTCAGCTTCAGCGCCATGTCAGAACTCTAATAGAAACTCGAGGCTTAGCGGTATTGTGGTCAACCCATAGGGCGGAAGAGTTGGAGGCCAGCGATACCGTCATTTTACTCGACAAAGGCGCAGTTTGCGCTCAGGGCCAGCTGTCAAATTTGATCACCGCCGCTGGAGTGGAAGATACCAATCAGCTCTTGCTCAGCCTCTCGAAAACTAGGGCATGAATATTTCAGCGTATCTCTATTGTTTATGGGGTGTTCTCAAACGGGAGTTTCAACGCTCGGTGCAACAGCGCACGCGCTTTATCAGCGCGTTGGTCAGGCCGTTGCTCTGGCTAGCGGTATTTGCTGCCGGATTCAGAGGCTCCCTGGATAGCGTTGTTATCCCACTGTACGGGAGTCCTATCAACTACGAGGTCTACATCGCGCCAGGGCTCATTGGCATGATCATCCTTTTTAACAGCATGCAAAGCTCACTATCGATGGTTTATGACCGAGAAATGGGGAGCATGCGGGTACTACTCACCAGTCCTTTGCCACGCAGCTGGTTACTGTTTTGCAAACTACTCGCCATCGCCCTGACGTCCTTACTACAGGTCTATACCTTTTTAGCTGTAGCTTTCTTTTTCGAAGTGACCCCACCCGCACTCGGTTATTTGGCAGCACTGCCAGCTATTCTGATCGGGGCATTCATGCTGGGCGCCCTCGGGCTATTGCTAGCGTCACTCATAGAGCAGTTAGAAAACTTTGCTGGCGTCATGAACTTTGTCGTCTTCCCCTTATTCTTTCTTTCCTCTGCGCTTTATCCGCTGAGTTTTATGGCCAAAGCCAGTACAGGGGTTTACTGGGCCTGTGTCATCAATCCATTTACTTACGTGGTCGAGCTTATTCGACATGCGCTCTATCTCGACTTAAACACCCACGCACTGGTAGTGACCCTGGCTGCTGGCTCAGTGCTCACCGCTGGCGCAATTCTGGGTTTCGATCCAGCACGGCGAATGCTTTCAACCGGACGCTCAAGGGGCCACTGAGCGACGTAAATGTTGATTCACTCAACCCAATGGGTCAGCAAATGTTGGCGGCCATAGGTTGCAACTGAAGCTTTGGCCCTCGCCTCAAGGGCAATCGACCTGTCGTTGTTGCCCCGCGCCCCTTCACTATATTCACTCAAACCCCTGTAGAAACGAAGGCTTTAGGTGCTAGCACGCTCGCTGCAAATAGCGTGCTACTGGGTACTGGCTATGATGCTCTGGGACGCCGACCAAGTTCTGTATTGCATAGACGCACTTGTTGCGTTGTGACAATTTGCCGCTGTCAGTGCGGCATCAACCTGACTGCGCTGATCAGACTTGGTACAGACCGGATCAGGCTGGGATGCGTCCCCGGTCAGAGCAAACGCCTGACAGCGGCAGCCGCCAAAGTCCTGCTCTTTTTCAGGGCAACTGCGACAGGGCTCCTGCATCCAGTCAAAACCGCGATACGCATTAAAAGCTGGGGATTCATTCCAAATCGCAGCAATGTCTTGATCGCGAACATTTGGAAACTCAAGGGGCAAGCTTCTGGCACTGTGGCAAGGCAGCGCCAAACCGTCGGGAGCAATCGCCAGAAACATTTTCGCCCAACCATTCATGCAGGGTTTGGGACGCTCTTCATAATAATCAGGAACAACAAAAAACAATCGCATGTCATCGGGGTGCGCTTCCCGCCAGGCATTGGTGGTTTTTTCGGCGCGTTTTAGCTGCTCTCGACTCGGCATAAGTTCATCGCGATTTAACAGCGCCCAACCGTGATACTGCGCATTCGCCAACTCCAGATAGTCAGCACCCAATGCATGGGAGAGATCGATAATCTGCTCGATCTGATCAATGTTATGTCGGTGTAAAACAAAGTTCAGCACCATAGGGTAGCCCGCCGACTTTACCGCCTCAGCCATCGCCAGCTTGTGCGCGAAAGCCTTGCGACTTCCCGACAATAGTTCGCTGATATCACTATCTGTTGATTGAAAACTAATTTGTATATGGTCTAGCCCAGCCTCTCTTAGGGACCCGACACGATCGCTGGTCAGCCCTACACCCGAGGTAATTAAGTTGCTGTAGAAGCCCAATCGACGAGCCTCTGCTACCAGCAACTCCAGATCCTGGCGGACTAGAGGCTCACCACCAGAGAAGCCCAGCTGGGCTGCACCCATCTGACGGGCTTGTTGCAAAACACGAAACCAGTCGTCGGTACTTAACTCGGTCCCTGCAGAAGCCAGTTCCACAGGGTTTGAACAATAGGGGCATTGCAGGGGGCAGCGGTAGGTCAGCTCAGCCAACAGCCACAAGGGTGGGGAAACTGCTGGGAGGGAAGCCATGCTAATAACTCAGGAGAATGCGACCCAGCGCTGTGCACTGGCTGTAGCCATAAATTCCTCAATGTCTGATGCGATACTATCGACTTGAGGAAAGCGTTCGGTAAGCTCCGCAATAATGTTGGCCACGGTTTTTACGCCATCGACATAGCTGAGAATCAGGCCGGCACTTTCGTTGAGTTTCACCATGCCCTCAGGGTACAGCAACACGTAACAGTCTTGAGCCTCCTCCCATTGCAGACGAAAGTGCTTATTGAGTTGAGGTATAGATACAGGGTCGATCATTTCTTCAGCACGGCTCCGACAGGTTGTGTTATTCGGGAATCGAATAGCTGCCGTTATCACAACTGTGATACGGAGGGGTATTGTGAACATAGGCCATAGACATCGCGTCCAACATGGTCCAAAGAATATCGAGCTTGAACTGTAGTATGCCCAACGCCTTTTCCTGCTGTTCACGATACTTAAAGTAGTCAAGGGTGACGTCGAGACCATGTTCAACGTCGCGCCTCGCCTCGCCCAAGCGCTTACGAAAGTAAGAAAGGCCTGCTTGATCGATCCAGCTGTAGTGCTGCGGCCAAGTGTTCAGACGGGATTGATGGATTTCTGGCGCGAACATCTCGGTTAAAGATGAACACGCCGCCTCCTGCCAAGTCGCATGACGCGCAAAATTGACATAGGCATCGACCGCAAAACGGACGCCGGGTAACACGTAACGAAGATCGGTCACTTCATCCCGCTGTAGCCCCACCGCTTCAGCCAATTCCAACCAGGCTTCAATACCCCCCTCATCGCCGTCAGCACCATCATGGTCAAGAATACGCTGGATCCATTTCACGCGGGTTTCCCGGTCAGAGCAATTCGCCAGAATCGCCGCGTCCTTTTGAGGGATCATAATTTGATAGTAAAACCGGTTGGCCACCCAACCTCGAATTTGCTGGGGGGTTAACTCGCCCGCGTACATCGCTTTGTGAAAAGGGTGATGAATGTGATAACGCGCACCTTTGGCACGTAGACGCGCTTCAAACTCAGCCCGACTCAGGGGAGCTTGATGAGAGTCGTCCCCCAATACGGGGCTATCAAGGGGCGACATCGCCGGAAATACCCCCTGCTGTTGGGCTGCCGCCCATCATTTGAACTTCGAATTCAAGCCCGTCAATCGCAACCTCAACACCCTGCGCTTCCACTTCAGCCCGCTCGGGTGAATCCTCGATCAGGATCGGGTTTGTGTTGTTAATGTGAATCAGCATTTTCCGGGGCCGCTCAACCGTTTGCAGCCAAGCCAGCATTCCGTCGTCGCCACTTTGAGGCAGATGCCCCATTTGGCTCGCCAGCTTGGTGCCCACTCCAGCACGGGCCATTTCGTCCTCGCACCAAAAAGTACCGTCAACCATGACCAGATCAGTCGTTTTCATGAGCGCAACCAGCTCGGGTGTCATCTGTCCTAAACCCGGCGCGTAGAGTAGTGAAGTGCCCGCTATCGTGTCGGTGACCAGGTAACCCACGTTATCGCCCCGGTGAGGATCGTTGCGATGGGGTGAGTAAGGCGGGGCTTTACCGTCTAGAACCACTGCGGTCAGCTGTAAGCCTTCCACGCCGTCTACAGAAAAGGACGAGCCGTCAGTGGGTACCTCGTGGTGCTCTACTCCCCCATCCCAGCTCTCGAGCATGCGGAAAATAGGAAAGCCCGTGGATAAATCTTCAGCGACCATATCGGTACAGTAAATTTGTAACGGGCAACCCTCCCGAAGCATTAAAATGCCAGTGGTATGGTCTATCTGGCTGTCGGCCAAAACAATCCCGCGGATCCCCGTATCTCGCATCCCTGTCCGCGGCTGCAGGGGCCTCGCGGATTCGAGTTGACTGCGCAAATCTGGCGACGCATTAAACAAAATCCACCCCCTGCCATCTATGGAGATCGCAATGGATGATTGAGTTCTGGGGGTTGCTAATATCGTGCCCGAGCGAACGCCAGAGCAGTTGTAACAGTTACAATTCCATTGGGGAAAACCTCCCCCAGCGGCTGATCCCAGTATTCTAACTTTCAACGTGCCACACCTCGGAATACGGGTTCGTCAACAATGGGCCGCCGGGTGTCAGCAGCCCAGCATGTATCAGCGGACGCTAAAATACATTGTCACTTCGAAGCCAACACGCAAATCTACAAATTCAGGCTTAGTCCACATTTTTCTTCTCCTCGTTTTGAACAACATCACTTCTGTGCGCAGGCACTATAGCGCCGTTTCACCCTGGCTGCCAACCGGGATCGTTTGAATCGCATCGGTGATGATAACTCGCAGGTAGACCACGGTGACTTTCTGCTGAACGAAAAAGAAACCCCAAGGGATTATCGTCAAAGCTTACGCTCAAGGGCCTGATCTGCCGACGGTATTCCAAGGCGTGCTGCAGGGCTTGTGCCCAAGGCCTGAGCCTCATGGCTAAAATGGGCTGTCTGAGCACTATAGGCGTGATTACCGCTGTTTTAAGGGGATGGTCGTGCCAATGCTTCGACCATTTCATCTAGCACCGCAGGGTCTTCTATGGTTGAAGGCGGCGTAAAAGGTGCGCCGTCGGCAATGGCACGTAATGTACCTCTCAGAATTTTTCCTGAACGGGTTTTGGGTAATCGATTTACAACTAAGACTCGACGGAAACTAGCCACCGGCCCGATAGCCTCTCGCATTTGCTGAATCAATTCGTTCTCGATGGTCGCTGTTGTCACCTCAACCCCGTCTTTTAACACCACTAAACCCACAGGCACTTGGCCTTTGAGCCCATCTTGAACGCCGACAACGGCACATTCGGCCACCGCCGCGTGGGCTGCGACCACCTCCTCCATCTCACCGGTAGACAACCGATGTCCCGCCACATTGATGACATCGTCTGTTCGCCCCATGATAAACAGATAACCATCGGCGTCGATGTAGCCACCGTCCCCCGTCAAGTAGTAACCGGGGTAGGTGTTGAAGTAGGCTTGCTGAAATCGTTCGTGATCTTGCCAAAGCGTGGGTAGACAAGCCGGTGGGAGCGGCCGCTTTATGACCACGGCGCCTTGCTCACCCGCAGGCATTGGCAGGCCTTTAGGGTCGAGTATCGCTACCTGATAACCCGGCAGCGGCTTGGTCGCTGAACCTGGCTTCGGTTCAAGTTGTTCAATGCCCAACGGATTGCCAGCAATGGCCCATCCTGTTTCCGTTTGCCACCAATGGTCAACCACCGGGCAATCGATCAACGACTCTAGCCAGTTTAACGTAGGTGGATCCAGCCGTTCTCCCGCTAGAAACAAGGCCTTTAAACAATCAAGGTCGTAATCTGCCAAGCCATTTCCTGCCGGGTCTTCCTTGCGGATGGCACGAAAAGCCGTGGGTGCCGCAAACAAAACTCGCACCCGATAATCACTTACGACACGCCAAAAAGCCGCGGCGTCCGGTGTCTTTACAGGCTTCCCTTCGTATAAAACAGTCGTACACCCCATCAATAGCGGGGCGTAGACAATGTAGGAGTGTCCTACCACCCAGCCAATATCGCTGGCAGCCCAAAACACATCACCGGGAGCGGCGTCATAAACCGCTGACATGGACCACGCCAGGGCAACCGCATGACCGCCATTATCTCTGACCACACCTTTTGGCTTGCCCGTTGTACCCGAGGTATACAAGATATAAAGCGGATCTGTAGCCGCAACCGACGTACAGGCTGCGGGCTTGCCTATCTGCATAAAGCGATGCCAACTTAAATCGCGCTCTGGTTGCTGAACCAACGGTGATTCAGGACGCTCTAAAACAATGACTCGGTCAATGGTCGCTTCGGCTTGCTCCAGTGCTGCGTTCACAATTGGCATGTAGTGAACTACCCGATCCACTTCTATGCCACAGGTGGCGGTGATCAATACCTTGGGAGTGGCATCGGTTAATCTTACAGCCAGTTCCGGCGCGGCGAAGCCACCGAATACAACACTGTGAATGGCCCCAAGGCGTGCGCAGGCCAACATAGCAATAATCGCTTCAGGCACCATGGGCATGTAAATGACCACGCGATCGCCCCGCCCTACCCCTAAGTATTTTAGACCACCTGCCGCCCGCTCGACCCGCTCAAGCAGATCACCGTAGGTAATACATTCTCTAGTGCCTGTAACCGGCGAATCGTAGTAGATGGCCGCTTGCTGTCCTCGGCCATCGCGCACATGTCGGTCGAGGACATTAAAACAGGTGTTCATCATGCCATCGGAAAACCAGCGCTCGTTACCCGCGTCATCCTTAGCGACAGCCAATGAGGGTTTTACATCCCATTCGATCAGCTGCGTCTTGTCCAACCAAAACCCCGCAGGATCCTCTTGCGCTGCCCGGTAAGTCGCTAGATAACTCATAGTCTCTCCTAAGAAGCCGGTCAATTTACGCCCACAAGGCGCGGATATAAGCTTTAATGTCGTCTTCAGTGATCAATTTTTTCGATCGAACAACTTAAAACAATCTATTTGCCGATCATACGGTGAAGGCCTAGATTAGAGGTCTACTGCGCCGTCTGTTAGTTCAGACGTCAAGGGTTTGCGCCCCGAAACAATTTTGCAACCGAAGAAGAGGAAATTCCGATGTTTAATATTAAAACACTGGCGGCAGCCATAGCGGTATCTGCATCCCTAGTCGGTTCAGTTCAAGCCGAGAATACCTTTGCCAAGCCCCCCACATTTTGGTGGCCCGATAAAATCGACTTAACACCTTTACGACAACACAACCCCGACTCAAACCCTTACGGCGCCGACTTTAATTACGCTGCAGAGTTTGCCGAAGTCGATATGGAAGCCTTAAAGGCCGATGTTCGAGCCACATTGACTGATTCTCAGGACTGGTGGCCTGCCGATTACGGTCACTACGGTCCTTTCTTTGTTCGCATGGCATGGCACAGCGCGGGAACCTATCGTGTTGCCGACGGCCGAGGGGGTGCCGGCGGAGGTCAGCAGCGCTTTGAGCCACTTAACAGCTGGCCCGACAACGGCAATTTAGACAAAGCCCGGCGACTGATGTGGCCCGTGAAGCAAAAGTACGGTCGACAGGTTTCCTGGGCTGATTTAATGATCCTCGCGGGTACCGTAGCGATGGAAGACATGGGCTTTGAGTCATTTGGTTTCGCCGGTGGGCGCGCTGATGATTGGGAGCCTGATTTGGTTTACTGGGGCCCAGAAACGGTCATGTTGGCCGACGAGCGTTACTCGGGCAAACGCGACCTCAAAAACCCTTTAGCGGCAGTGCAAATGGGTTTGATCTATGTCAACCCAGAAGGCCCCAACGGTAATCCCGACCCCGCACTTGCAGCCCATGATATCCGCGAAACTTTTGGCCGCATGGCCATGAATGATGCTGAAACTGTGGCGTTAATTGCTGGGGGCCATAGTTTTGGTAAGGCGCACGGTGCGCACAAACCCGCGGGCTGCCTCAGCGTTGAGCCCGGCGGTGCCGGGGTTGAAGAGCAAAGCTTTGGCTGGAAAAACAGCTGTGGCAAGGGGCACTCAGAAGATACCATTACTTCGGGGTTTGAGGGCGCCTGGACCGCAACTCCAACCCAGTGGAGCATGATGTATCTGGCAAATCTGTTCGCCTACGATTGGGAGGTGACCAAGAGCCCCGCCGGAGCGGTGCAGTGGATTCCCACAGATGACAATGCCGCAGACACAGTCCCCGATGCCCATATCGCAGGCAAAAGTCATGCTCCGATTATGTTCACCACTGACTTGTCTCTCAAAGTAGACCCCGCCTATCGAGAAATCTCTCAGCGGTTCTTAGCGAACCCCGCGGAGTTTGAAGACGCCTTTGCCCGCGCCTGGTTCAAGCTAACCCATCGCGATATGGGTCCCAGGGCCCGCTATGTCGGTGCCGATGTGCCCAGTGAGGTTCTCCTTTGGCAAGATCCCATCCCTGAGATTAACCACCCACTGATTTCTACAGCGGATACCGCAGCGTTAAAAAGCGCCATTTTGGCCAGTGATCTGTCCGTACCGCAGTTGGTTCGAACGGCGTGGGCGTCAGCCGCCAGCTACAGAGATAGCGATATGCGCGGAGGCGCAAACGGTGCGCGTATTCGATTAGCACCCATGAAAGACTGGCCAATCAACAACCCCAAGGAACTGAGCGCGGTTTTGGCTGAGCTCACGAAAATCCAAGCGGCATTTAACAGCCGCCAAAGCGACGGAAAGCAGGTATCGATGGCCGATATGATCGTGCTGGGCGGATCTGCCGCCATCGAAAAAGCGGCGGCAGACGCAGGATTATCTGTCACCGTGCCCTTTAATGCGGGTCGAATGGATGCGAGTCAAGAATTCACCGATGTCGCCTCATTCTCGCACTTAAAGTCGACGGCAGACGGTTTCCGCAATTACTATGATCAAACCGCCAATTATCTCTCACCCATCAACGCGATGATCGACAAATCAAATCAGCTGGACCTGACTCCCGCTCAAATGACGGCGCTGGTAGGTGGTCTGCGCGTACTCGGTGGCAGCAGTGATAATAGCGACAGTGGCGTTCTTACTGAACGCAAAGGTATGTTAACGACAGACTTTTTTGTGAATCTTCTCGATATGGGAACTGTCTGGCAGCCATCCGGTGACTTTGAAGGGCAGTATGTCGGTACAGATCGTCGTACGGGTGCGCGCAAGTGGACTGCAACGCCAGTTGATCTGATGTTTGGATCGAGTGCTGAGCTTCGAGCGATCTCCGAGGTCTATGCAGCAAACGATGGTAGCGAGAAGTTTGTCAGTGACTTCATCGCTGCTTGGGTTGAAGTGATGAATAACGACCGTTTTGATCTCGAGCTTGCTAACAATCCCGGCGAGTCCATCGTAGCGCGATAAGGGCACCCTGCGCCTCAGTACCACCCGGCAGCATCGCTGCCGGGCTTTCACTGAACTCTCCAAGCCACCAAATCCAGTTAACCCTTGACGGGCTTATCGTGGGCCCAGTTGCCCTAGCCTATCAGTACGCAGTTGTGTGAAGCCTTGCGCTAGTTTTCGACGGACCTTGCCCGCTCGTACGGCTTTTGGGTGGGGGACCCCGTCATAGGTTTGAACCGCAATCCACCAGTCTCTTCGCCCTCTGGGTCGCTCTTGCTATCGGCTGCTTGGCCGTCGGTCGCCGCCGTTGGCTGGGTGTCAGATGAGATACCAACAGATTCCACCAAAAGGTCCTCGCCATACCGACCCGATGCCGCTTTCAAGCACGCCGATCCCGCCGCAGACCTTGCTAAGTCAGCATGAGTTGCGGTCCACTCTGACGTGGCTCCCAGAGCCAACTCATCCAGGGTTGCAGCCACAACGGCCTGACAATCTATCTCGGCGGTCACGGCACTGGTTGAACAGGTAAACATTAAACCCAAAATAACGCGTTTCAATTAACTTCTCCCTAGTGAGGTCAGTGGTTGTTTTTGGCTGTTACGCACAGACTCGTGGTTTAGTCTTCTCTTTCTTCCCATCGCCACCCGCTTATCTCTCACCACACTTCGAGCTACCGACAAGGACCCCAAAACCGCACAGCGGAAGCCAACCTTTAAGCGATGATGACGCTCAGTTTTGGTGCAGCCCCGCCCTAAAAGGGCGCCCGTAATCACCTAAATCTGTGGGTCTGAAAAAGCCGAAAATATAGTTTTAGTTATATTTATCAACAGCTTAAAAAAGTTGGCAAGGTCTATGCTAACTCTTGGGTGTGCCACGAAGGGAGTTGTTTAGCTTCCCCCGAACACAGAGTTTCACTCTTTCATGCTGTTTACGAGGACCCACTATGAAATTCCAGTTTTCCCCAAGCTCATCCCTTAAAACCCTGTCTGCTGTATCTGTTCTATCGCTGAGCGCACTCGCCCTTCCCTCCCAAGCCGGTGAGTGGAGCGCTAACGCAGCCGTGACCAACAACTACATTTGGCGAGGCCTCACTCAAACCGAGAACAACTCAGCGGTGCAAGGCGGCATCGATTACGCATCGGATGGCGGGTTCTACGCCGGTACTTGGGTATCCAATGTCAATTACGGTCCATCGGATGTGTACTCCTACGAGCACGACCTTTATGCGGGATTCGCCTTTGAAACAGGCGGCGTCAGTTGGGATGTGGGATACCTCTACTACAACTACGACAAGGAAGCCGAGTTCGATTTCGGCGAGGTGTACGCCAAAGTTGGGTTTGGTGGCTTTAGTGGTGGCGTCTGGGTACTCACCAACACAGAGGCCGACGAAGCCCCCGGCCAGGATTTTGACGCGGGAAGCACTTATTACGTCTCTGCTGACTACGGCTTTGAAATCAGCAACGGCATAGGCATAGGCCTTCACGTGGGATATCACGACGGCGACTTTGCTGAAGCTTTCAACGGCACCACGGGTGGCTACTACGACTACAACATTAGCGTGGCCAAGGATGGTTTCGCCTTTATGATGAGCTCGACCGACGTCGAGGGTCCGGCGGCTGATGGTGGCTATGACAACGATCAAATCAAGTTCGTCGTTAGCTACGCAGTTGATATCTCCATGTGAGATGAGCACAAAGAATAGGGCCCGCTGCATAGCGGGCTTTTTTTTGCCCTCAGTTTAATTTGAATGTCTAGACTTAACCTCGAAACAGGTTTCACGCGCTTTTTAGTCAGTACTGAAAATCTGATCTGATGCAAACAATCCTGAAGGCGTGAGGTTTACTCCCCGGCGCCACGCTAACGTAAGCTGGGCTGCGAGGGAGTACAACGCATTCATAGGCGTACCCTTGCAAATACAACCGCTACAAGCGACCCTCGACGCCTGCTGACTAAGGAAGAGTTCGATGGCTGATCTAGGAATTGACGCAACGGTCGAAGCGCTACTGGCACCCGTTGCTTCAGCAGTCTCCGGCTTTGTTTTCTATGCCGTTCCCATAGGTGATAACGAGCTGCCCCTCATTGTCTTATGGCTTGCAGCCGCCGCCGTATATTTCACCGTGTACTTACGTTTTATTAACTTTAGAGCACTGTGGCTCGCTCTGCGTCACGTGCGCGGCGATTTCAGTGACCCGGAAGCAAAAGGCGAGATCAGCCACTTTAAGGCTGTCGCAACAGCGGTATCCGGCACGGTAGGCGTGGGTAACATTGGCGGGGTAGCCGTTGCAATAAGCTTGGGCGGGCCAGGTGCCGCCTTTTGGTTGCTGATAGCAGGGGTTTTATCGATGTCCACCAAACTGGTGGAATGCACGCTGGGCGTGAAATACCGACGGCACAATCCCGATGGCAGCGTCTCGGGCGGCCCCATGTACTACCTTGAACACTGGTTTCAGCACAGACAGTGGCCTGGGCTGGGTCGTTTTATGGGCTGTTTTTATGCCCTCGCCCTGGTTATCGCGGGCTTTGGTATTGGCAATATGTTCCAAGCCAATCAAGCCTATACACAATTCCTGGTGATCACCGGAGGGGATGCTAGCTGGCTTAGTGATCGCGGTTGGTTTTTCGGTTTGGCACTCGCCATTGTTGTTGCACTGGTGGTGATTGGCGGCATTCGCTCCATCGCTAAAGTCACCGTAGTTCTCGTGCCATTTATGGCAAGTCTCTACATTATTAGCGCTGTGATCGTGATCGGTTTGAGTGCTGAACATATCCCAGGGGCCCTACAAGCGGTGATGCAAGGTGCGTTTACACGTGAGGGGGCAACCGGCGGTGCGCTCGGCGCCATGGTGATCGGGTTTCAACGGGCCTTATTTTCTAATGAGGCGGGGCTGGGGTCGGCGTCTATTGCCCACTCGGCCGTTCAAACCGATGAACCGGCATCTGAGGGTATTACCGCACTGTTAGAACCCTTCATCGACACCGTAATTATTCTCAGCTTAAGCTCGTTGGTCATTCTCACCAGCGCTATTCCCAATGGCCTGATGGGTACTGAAGTTGCTGGTATTGAGCTCACATCGGCAGCTTTCGCGGTGCATTTCGATTTCGCACCCTATGTTATCGCCGTCGCGGCCTTATTGTTTGCTTTCTCCAGCCTGCTGGCTTGGTCTTACTACGGGCTAAAAGGTTGGACCTATTTATTTGGCGAAAGCCGCGCGGGACAACTGTGCTTTCAGTTCTTGTTCTGCAGCTTCATTGTCATCGGATGCATGTTACAGCTTAAAGCCGTGCTCGATTTCTCAGATGCCATGATTTTTGTGATTGCCATACCCAACCTGATCGCCCTGTACCTGTTCGCTCCCGAGGTAAAAGCCGACGTCACGCAATACATTCAAAAACTAAGATCTGACGCGCGATACTAAAAAATCAGTAGGGTTGGTCGCCTTCGCTAACCACACGATGCAGGCAACGCGGAGCGGGCAAAAAGTCATTAACAGGCTTGTGTTGCGTGCTGCGGTTATCCCAGAGCACCACACTGTCCGGCGTCCATTGAAAGCGGCAGGTATGTTCGGGCAGCGCTGCGTGCTGACACAGAAAATCTAACAAAGCCGAAGACTCCAACGGGGGTAAGCCCTCTATATGCGTCGTGAATAACGCATTAACGAAGAGCACTTTTTTCCCAGTCTCAGGATGCACCTGAACCACGGGATGTCGCACCGGCGGATTCTCCGCGAGGGCATCGCCCAAACGCTCACGTCCCCCGGGCTCGGCCAGGCTTTCTCGAAACCCCTGAGCAAAATCGTGAACGGCAACCAGACCGTCGAGGTAAACTTTCATACCGTCAGACAGCGCGTCGTAGGCACTGGTCATACTTGCAAACAACGTATCACCACCCACATTTGGTATCACCATACCGCGCAACACGGTGACCGAAGGGGGGTGCTGGCGGAAGGTCATATCGGAGTGCCAGACCTCAATCTTAGAAGGCTTGTCGGCGGTACTCTCCAGAATCATCACCTCGGGTATGCCTTCAACCGTGCCGTAAGCGGGGTGCGTTTGCAAAGGCCCAAAGATAGAGGCTAGGTCACGCTGCTGAGCCGGCTCGATGGCCTGTCGGCGAAAAAACAGCACCTCATGCTCGTTGAGCAAATCACGAATGACGGATGCGACCTCCGGCGTCAAGGTTTGTCCCAGATCAACGCCCTTAATCTCGGCTCCCAAAGCACCAGCGATACGTTTAACTTGCATGGCCTCGCTCTCCTCGCTTCTTTCTACATTCAGTTTCTACATTCAGAACCCTATGGCCCAGATAAGCAGGTAAACCCGCACTTAAGCGCCATAAATAAGGGCACAATAGTAGGAGCACAATGTTAACACCTAAAGTTTTGACCCCGCGTAATCAAGGGCGACTATAGAATTCCAGAAACACAGTGCCAGTAAGGGCTAGCCCTAGCAGCCCTGCGCGATGCGATACGCATGTGGTGACACTAGTGGGTCACCGAGCTTGCGTTACCACATGGCAACCGGATTAATGATCATTTGTACGGCGCCTTTTAACCGGGCCTGACCCAAAACAAACATGAACTCAGACACGGACTCTTGGGCGAGTCGCCCCGTGTTCATCGTCTCGAGAATATAAATGCCGTTGTCTTTCAACAACACCACATGATCATAGAAGGCGCGGTCCCCTTCAGCGGGGGGCACAGCCGCTAACCCCCAGGTATCGGCGCCTACGGCAACCGGCTGCAAACTTGCCAAAAATACGGCCGCCTCATTCGTTATGCCCGGAATAGTGCTCCCCCAAAGTTCTGGATTGGACTTTAACGTGGCATCGGTATAGCCCGTATGGATCAAAATCACGTCGCCACTACCCACCGTAATATTTTGGTCTGCCATTGCCGCTTTTAGCTGTTCACTGGTGATCGGTTGACCCGCGTCTAGGGAAGCAACTTTGAGGTGCTTCGCCATATCGATGAGCACACCTCGAGCTACAATAGGCGGCACCTGACTGGTATCGAGACGGGTAAGCCCTGTGATGTCGGCAAAATCCTCGCCTCGATTGCAGTTATAAAACATGCCCGCTTCGCCCATATGGCCCAACCCATCGAGCTGTGGGCCCGTGCCCAACCACATCTGCACCATGTCATCGTTCCAACTGGCTTCCCAGCCAAAAGCTGAAGCACCGTTCTTACCAAACTGCTGGCTGGGCTGGACAACCTGTAACTGGGTGTACCGCGGCGGATACGCGGGCATCCCCGGCTCGATCACAATACCAAGCGGGTGCGTTTCACCTTTTTTAATCAAGCTGGCAGCGGCTAAAACATTGGCCGGCGACAAGCGATTTGCAGCCCCAATCTGATCATCAGCACCCCAGGGCGATACTTCGCATTCCTGCGCCCTGACTGTGGTTGCAACGACGACAGAAACTATGAGTAGAAGACTTTTAATTAGCATGATCCTAGATCCCCCATTTGTAGCCTTATGAATCGCTTAGTGAATCATAAGCGGCAAGGACATAGGTAAAAATTTTCGGAGCCCCGTCAACATCAAGCCAGTGTCATTGCTAGTGTGCCGCAAAACCTATTCAATCTACTGAAATGCGCGCCCGAAAATTGTCCGACTTGACCCAAAAATAAGAGGGAATGGACAGCGGCACTTTATTGCCTGCCAAAGACACCAAAGCTTTACGCGTTTACGTCGCTGATTCGCTCATAAATAGAGGGTCGCAGCGGGTTTGAAAATAAGGTGATTAGGATTGCCTGAGTCCAGTAAATGCGACCTCAGGAAGCTCAATCTCAGCTATTTTTCAGAATTCATCAAAATTCCAAGTGTAAAAATGCCAATTTTTCTAATCCGCGGACATTCTGATGCCGTAACTGTCCACATGTTCGGGTCAATTGAAGAGGCTTCAGGCTCTCTTACCCCTAAAAATTAGAAATGTTGGCTGTAGCACAAATCTGAAATCGGTATCGCTAAACCCTAGCGATGCCCTCTTATGAACGGAGCCTTAGGCGCTTCACAGGGAGTTTTTCACATGACTGTAGGAGTCGCTTGGGAGCAGCTGGGCTCACAGGCGGGGGAGGATGCCCTCCGCCGTTTGATCAATGAATCGCCTCAGGATTTTTTTGGCGACGTTGCCCGCCGCAACATCCACTGGTTCGATGCTGACTCGCAACAGTGGATTAACTTTGATCTAGCGTCACAGTGTTGGGCTGGATTTGCTGCCAATACAGGAGAGGAAGTTCCCCAGGGTGCCTTGGGAGAAAACGAAAATCCTTGGAGTATGGTTCTGGACGAGAGCCAAACTCCGTATCTACGCTGGTTTGTAGGTGCCCAGACTAACGCTTCCTTTAATGAAATTGATCGCCACGTTTTGCAGGGGCGAGGCGCCAATACCGCTCTCATCTTTGAAGGAGATCGCTGGGACCCCTCAAAAAATAAGGGCCGTGGTGGCCCCGTGACCGAGCAGCAGTTCAGTTACCGGGCGTTACTTTTAGAGGTGGTAACACGAGCCCGAGTGCTGACCAATCTGGGATTAAAGACGGGCGATCGTATTGCGCTCAACATGCCCAATATTCCGGAGCAGATCTTCTATATTTTGGCTGCACAACGGCTGGGCATTATTTATACGCCCGTATTTGGCGGGTTTTCTGCGAAAACCCTGTCGGATCGCCTGCATGATGCCGGGGCCAAGGTTGTTATCACCGCCGATGGCGGCTACCGAAATGCAGAAGCCGTGGCCTTCAAGAGTCAGTACACAGACCCCGCACTGGACAATTACGTTCCCAGGGAAGCCGCTCTGGAGGCTCTCGCTGCGACCCTTGCGAACTATCCTGACATGGCCGATAGCACGGCACTGTTAGAGGCTGTCAGCAACGCACTCGCTGGAGAGATAACCCTTGAACGTGCCGATATTATGCGAGAACTTGGCGCTATTTTAGCCGATCTTGTAGATATAACTCCAGAAATGAGCGCAAAGCTGCGCACCGAAGTGGCTATTGCCTTGTCTCAGGTAGGGCACGACATTAGCCACGTTGTGGTGGCCCGATATACCGGACAAGAGGTCATTGAATACGACCGGGACGCTTATTCTGACGACTTGGTGGCAACGGCCAAGCAAGAGTTTCTCACCGAGCTCAATGTCGATGATATGGCTTACTTTGAGAATTTGAGCGACACCGAGTTCCAAGCCACTTTGTACCGATTGCAAGCGGTGGTTCCCGTGGAAGCCAACTGGCCACTGTTTATCATTTATACGTCTGGCTCTACCGGTAAACCCAAAGGCGTCGTGCACACCCACGGAGCCTGGCTCGCAGGGGTCACGCATTCCATGCATGCCGTATTCGAAGCCACCCCCGATGACGTCATGTATGTCGTCGGTGATCCCGGCTGGATTACAGGCCAGTCGTACCTCATCGCCGCACCGCTTTCCATGGGCATGACCACCGTCGTTTGCGAAGGGTCGCCGCTCTTTCCCCATGCAGGTCGGTTTGCCGCAACCATTGAAAGGTATGGCGTGACGCTCTTCAAGGCAGGCTCTACCTTTTTAAAAGCGGTCATGACAGACCCTGCAAGCACTCGAGATATGGCCGCTTTTGATATGACCTCACTACGCGCAGGCACCTTTTGCGCGGAGCCCGTGTCGCCTGCGGTACAGCAATTTGCCATGGAGAATATTTGCTCTCATTACATTAACTCCTATTGGGCAACCGAGCACGGCGGCATCGTTTTTTCCTGCCATTCGGGTGGCTACAAAGATTTGCAGCCTGACGCCAAAACCTGGGCACTCCCCTGGATACAGGCCCAGGTCAGAGTCTCAGAATCCGATGGTGGCGATACCGTTTCCCAGTGGCGTGAGGCTGAAGTAGGAGAGAAGGGTGAGTTAGTAATCACTAGCCCCTACCCCTATTTGGCGCATACACTTTGGGGTGACAAGGAACACTTTGGCAGCGAAGCTTGGTGTGGCGATATTGAGCGCTTCAAGGCGGTGTATTTCGATCGCTGGACCGAGGGCTATAGCTATACTCAGGGTGACTATGCCCGGCGTCACGAGGACGGCGGCTTCACGCTCCACGGTCGCTCTGATGATGTCATTAACGTCTCTGGCCACCGCATTGGTACCGAAGAGATTGAAGGCGCCCTCCTTCGTGATAAGACCCTTCGGGAAGACTCCCCCTTGGGCAATGTTGTGGTTGTCGGCGCGCCTCACGACGAAAAAGGTGAGACCCCGGTGGCCTTTTTGGTCGCCGCTCCTGGCCGTAAATTAAACGACGATGACTTTGCTCGCCTACAGGGCCTTGTACGCAGTGAAAAAGGCGCTACCGCTGTGCCCTCAGACTTTCTTGTCGTGCCCGCATTTCCTGAAACCCGATCGGGTAAATATATGCGCCGCACCCTGAGGGGATTGCTGCTCGATGCCCCACTGGGCGATATTTCGACCCTGAAAAACCCTGAAGTCGTCGACGTCATCAGAGACGCGATAAGCCAGTGGCGAGATCATGGCGCACTGGCGCAAGCCAGGCAGATCGTCCAAACCTGGCGCTACATTAGACTTGAAATACACCGCCTAAATGACAGCCATACTGTGGCTTTGCTCGCCATAACCAATCCCCCAGTGAATGCACTGAATGAGCGTGCTCTCGATGAGCTACACACCGTTATTCATCAAATTAAACACCAAAGCGACATCGATGCATTGATCGTAACGGGGGCACGGGGCACTTTCGTCGCAGGTGCAGACGTCAAAGAGTTACTGAAAATTGGTGAGGTGGGCGATACAGCATCGGCACTCACACCACCCCATGCGGCGCAAGCTGCATTTGCGGCTATCGAAAGCCTTGATATGCCAGTCATCGCCGCGATCAACGGGCCTGCATTGGGCGGAGGTAACGAACTACTCCTGTCCTGTGCTTATGTCGTTGCCGCGGATCACGCCACGTTCGGCCAGCCCGAGGTCAACCTCAACTTGCTCCCCGGATACGGGGGCACACAGCGTTTGACCCGTAAGCTACAGAATCGCCAGGGTGACGAGGGCATCGCCAACGCACTCGGCATTATGCTCCGGGGTCGCCCCATTGATTCGCACTGGGCGCAGCGCATTGGCTTGGTTGATGAAGTCGTGCCCGTTGGCAGTGAATCTGCACTTAATCGCGCCATGCTCCGATTGCGTGAGCATTTCGCCGGCAACAGTCACATTGCCAGCGTTCTGGACCGCCACAAAGCACTGCTCGCGCAACGTGAAGAAACGCTGGCGCCCAATAGCGAAATTAAAGATCACCCCGAAGTTGCTGCAGCCCTGGAACAACTTGCAGCAGGGGGACGCGAACATGTGGCGCAGCGCATCCTCGAGGCTACCTTTACCGGCCTAGAGCAGGGCGTCACTGCGGGCTTCGACGCCGAAGCCCGTTTGTTTGCAGAGTCGGTTTGTGACCCCGCCTCAGGGCCTGCAGGGATTACCGCGTTTCTTGAAAAACGCAGCTCCCCCCTGCCCTGTCAGCCAAAGGCTGTGCCACCCTATCCCGGTGAGCAGCAATTGCTTGAACTCGAGTCGGCGGGAAACCTTTTACCCGTAGGGGCGAGTTTTTTCCCGGGCATTACACCCATCCCCAGTCACCAGTACGGCTGGGGCGTTGCAAGGTCGAGTGTCGATGGCGCGCCAGAGCACGGCGACCCCAATATTGCTGAACGCAAATTGGTTTACCCAACGCCCGAACCCGAGGCCGCGGAAGCACTGATCTACGTGTTGGCTTCAGAGGTTAACTTCAATGACATCTGGGCGATCACTGGCATCCCCGTTTCACCCTTTGATGCTCGAGAATCTGACGTTCAGGTCACCGGGTCCGGCGGCGTTGGTTTGGTCGTTTCACTGGGTGCCGAATTGGTTTCCGAAGGCCGGCTCTCCGTAGGCGATTTGGTGACGGTGTATTCTGGGCAGAGCGAACTCATGTCACCAGACCAGGGCTTAGACCCCATGGCGGCAGATTTCCGCATTCAGGGATATGAGCGCAATGACGGTTGTCACGGCCAGTTCTTAGCCGTCCAAGGACCTCAGTTGCATCCCAAGCTCAGTTCGCTCACGTTCGAAGAGGCGGGCTCTTATGGTCTTACCATGGGCACCATCCAACGGGCGCTATTTACCACCTTGAATATTGAAACCGGTAAGAGGCTCTTTGTTGAAGGCGCCTCAACGGGTACCGGCTACGACTGCCTGAGAAGCGCTACCGCTAGCGGTCTATCTTGCTTGGGCATGGTGTCCAGTGACCAACGGGCTACCCGAGTCACGGCAGCCGGCGGATCACCCATCAACCGAAAGGACGATCGCTGGAAAGATATTTTTACGGCAGTACCAGATGATCCAAACGAATGGCAAGCTTGGCACGAAGCCGGGCTACCTTTTGTCGCTGCCGCAGAAGCCGCTGTCGGCGGTAATATTGATTATGCTGTTTCTCATGCTGGAGAGAATGCGTTTCCTAGAACTTTTCAGCTGTTGGGCGACAACGGCGTGCTCGCGTTTTATGGCGCATCCTCTGGATATCGGTTTACCTTTTTAGGGAAGCCCGGCGCATCCTCCCCCGCCACCATGTTCCGCCGAGCAGGTTTGCGGCCAGGACAAACTATTCTCATTGTTTATGGGCCAGGGGCCGAGGATGGCATTGTCGATAACGTCGCCATTGAAGCCATTGAAGTAGCCTGCCAAAACGGTGGTCAGGTGGCTGTACTGGTCGACACCATCGCACAGAGAGAGTTCGTCAGCTCCCTAGGCTTCGGTCCCAGAGTACGGGGCGTCGTTAGCATTGAGGAAATTGCAAAGCGGTTGGGTGATGACTTCATGCCCCCAGGCCCGTTTCCAGGCATGCCCGACCCCTTTACAGAATCGCTGGCTTTCCGTGAGGCGGTAAGAGAGTTCTCGGACAAAACCTTAAAACCTATTGGCTCTGCCATTGCTCCTGCGCTGAGAAATACGCTGGATAAACGCGGCTTGCCCGATATCGTCTTTGAGCGACGAGGACGAGACGGCCTTGCACTAGCTTCCGCATTGGTGAAGCCCAACACAGGCCGAGTCGTTTATGCCGAAGATCTTGAGGGACAATGTTTTAGCTTTTATGCGCCTCAAGTCTGGACGCGCCAACGACGCGTTCTCATGCCTACAGCGGAGATCAGAGGTACGCACCTCAATACCTCACGGGAATTCGCTGAAATGCAGGAGCAAATCGCGTCGGGACTGCTCGCGGTACTCCCGCCTACGCCAGTCACCATGGAAGAGCTCCCGGAAGCGCACCAAGCCATGTGGGAGAACCGCCATCAAGGTGCTAATTACGTTGCCGTACATGCCTTGCCACGGGAAGGCCTGAAAACCAAAGACGAGCTTTATCGAGCCTGGGCATTGCGAGATGCGGCAGAGCGCGGTGAGCAAATTACTCAAGTAGAAACCGGCTCAGCAGGAGCGCTCCGATGAATGATTTTGTGCAATTCGCCGACGGCATTGCCAGTCAGTCCAAGTCTGGTAAAAGGCTGGAAAACAAGTCGATTATTTTGACCGGCGCCGCCGGCTCAATTGGTCGATTCATTACCCGACAACTGCTCTGTGAAGGTGCCAGAGTCATGATGACAGGGCGTGACATCAGCAAGCTCGAAGAGTTTGTCGATTCCCTGTGTGACGACGGTTTTGATAGAGAAAACATGGTGGTTACGGTGGGCGACTGCGCCGACCCTGAGGTGTGCCGACGCATCGTTGCCGATACGGTAGCGGCCTTCGGAACCATTGATGTGCTGGTGAACAATGCCGGCGCTGCGGGCCCCAAGTACACGCTGAGAGATATTCCTTTTTCAGATGTAGAAATGAAAGCTGCCGGGTCGGATCAAACCATGTTCGACTCTGCCATGAATCTATTGGGCGCACCCTGGAATATGGCACGCGCCGCAGCACCCCACATGTCAGTGGGCGCATCGATTATTAATGTATCGACCATTTTTTCTCGAACGCACTATTTTGGCCGTATACCGTACGTGGTGCCCAAGTCGGGTCTGAACGCACTGTCTAAGGGACTGGCTCTGGAGCTTGGCGAAGACAAGGGCATTCGTGTCAACACCGTATTCCCCGGCCCTATCGAGTCTGAGCGCATCGACACGGTGTTTGCCCGCATGGATGAGCTTCAGAACCTTGAGCCAGGCAGCACGGGCAGAGAATTTCGGGATCTCATGATTACCACTCGCGATGGCGAGGACGGACTTGAATACCGCTACCCCACACCGACCGATGTGGCGTCTTCAATTACCTGGCTGGCTTCAGAGGAATCAGCCGCAGTATCTGGCCACGCAGTGGAGGTAACTAACGGCATGCAGGTGCCCGCCCAAAGCCGGTCACAATTGGTGTCCTGGCCAGACAAACGCCTTGAAGACTTATCCGACAATATTGTTTTGATACTGGGCGGAGCCGACTATGAAGAGGCCGTTACCTTCGCGGAGCGACATACCGAAAGTGGGGCCCGAGTATTACTGGCCTTTAGAAACCTTGAGTCGGTAGGTCACGCACGCTCTATTATTCAGTCTCGGGAACTGGAATCTGTACAGCTGTCACACCTTGATCCGCTGCGCCGGGAATCAGTTGACAGAACCATGCAATTCATCGACGACCACTTTGGACGACTTGACGGTGTCATTGTTCTTCCACAGAAGAAAAACGGTCAGTATGGCTACTCGATCTCTACAGCAAGTGATGATGATGTAGAAAACTTCGTCAAAGACGAGGTCGTCGCACCGGTTGCCTTTGCGTCGACTCTCGCAACCAACCTTAGCCGCTGGTTTGGAAAGTGTGAGCCCCCCGCCATCACCTATGTTACCAACGCTAGCGATGGCCACGGCAATTTATTGAATGAAGTGATCCGCGCCTCAAATGAAGCCCTCATCCGCGGCTGGCGCCATGAAGATGAAACCCTAAAAGCGTCGGGTGATCTGTCATGGTCGGTTCAGCCTAACCAGTTAGTGCGCTACGACACTGAAGATCGAGACGCCCTACCCTTTGCCGCCGATTGGGCAGCCACACTGACCAATCGCGTGCGACAAATGGATCCGATCAACCTTTGGATTCCCAAAGATATTAAGCGCGCTACCGGCAAAGGGGCCATGCCCACTTCGCTGATGCGCGTGTTACCGGGATTGCACAAAGGTAAAACCGCGGTTATCACTGGGGGAAGCCTTGGCATAGGCTTGCAGCTTGGGCGGTATCTCGCCATTGCAGGCGCACGTGTACTTTTAAGTGCACGCAGTGAAGCCAAGCTCTTAGAAGCAAAAGCCGAAATCGTTGAGGAACTTCGAGGTATCGGCTACCCCAATGCTGAAACACGTATTCATACACTGGCGAACATCGACGTTGGCGATCCATCAGCCTTGGCTCAACTCCATCAGCATGCGGTCGATCTTTTCGGTCAGGTTGATTTCCTAATTAACAACGCCGGCATTTCCGGTGCCGAAGAAATGGTTGTCGACATGACCCTGAAAGATTGGGATCGCACCATGGAAGCCAATTTAATCTCCAATTACTCGTTAATTCGCAAATTTGGCCCACTGATGAAAGATAAGGGCCGGGGTTCAATACTGAATGTCTCCAGCTATTTTGGTGGTGAAAAATACGTTGCTGTGGCCTACCCCAATCGCGCCGACTACGCCGTGTCAAAAGCGGGACAGCGCGTTCTCGCCGAGATTTTATCTCGACATCTGGGCCCGGAAATCCAAATCAACGCCTTGGCACCCGGTCCCGTTGACGGCGCCAGGTTACGAGGACTAGGCGATGCCCCCGGGTTGTTTGACCGCCGCGGTCGACTCGTCTTGGAAAATAAGCGTCTTAATCAAGTGCATGCGGCAATTATCGCAGCAGTGGCAGAGGGCTATGCCATCGAAGACCTTAAAAAACTATCGGCTAATGCGGTGGAAGTCTTACCCTCTCGTAATCTACCCCAGGGCCTTAGCCGACTGTTCACCCAAGTAAAGGATTCTGGAGGAATGGGCAGCTCAAACAAATGCCTTCTCCACATGGGCATGGCGGTGAAGCTGGTGGAGCGCTTGGTCAATGCCGGAATCTTTACGGCGGAAGACAAAGATGAGTTTCTGGGCTCCTTTGTCGATGCACCCTCGCCCTTTTTCGATAAAGATGTCTGTAAGCAATCAGCGACTCAAATCGAATCAGGAATTCTCAACAGACTCCACTTACATAAGATGCCCACAGACGAACAGGTGGGTTTGTCTACCGTATTCCACCTTGCCGATGAAATCGTCAGTGGTGAAACCTTCCACCCATCAGGTGGGTTGAAGTTTGACCGTTCAGTAACCGAAGGCGAGTTACTGCTGTCTCCCAGTGAAAAAGATTTGGCCCGACTCAATGGTAAGCGGGTGGTCATCTTAGGCGATTGTATGCGCAACGAAATCGCCGAGATCGCCAGGGGCTTCCAGACTAACGGCGTTGAAAAGCTTTGGGTGCTAACGCGCAGCGAAGAGACTAAAACTGCGCTTTTCCACGCCCTGGAGTGTGAGAATGCTGAAAGCCTAGACGTTCGCTGCATTGGCGATGACATAGAAGGTGCACTCGATAATCTGGTGCGCAATGAAGGGGGCTTTGATGTAGTAGTTAGCAGTCCATTCGAACGCCTTCCTCTCAACGCTCTGGCAGGAGAACGTGGGGGCGATTGGGATCGCGTGCTGTCAGACGAGCAGTTTCGGCAACTTGTCCACCAGCAGCTCACGCATCACTTTCGCAGTGCAAAAATCGCAGCACTCATTCCCAGCTGTCAGATTGTCTTGCTAACGCCCGATACTTCTTTGGCGTCAACACGCGAAGAGTTTGCTCTGGCGCTGTTCGTCAAAAACTCACTGCATGCATTTACGGTGACGCTAGGTGTGGAAGGTGAACGTTTACCGACCGTTCCTGCAGTCAATCAGGTGCAGTTAACTCGACGGGCCCACACCGAAGAACCTTCAAACGATCAGGAGCTCTCTGAGGAAATGGAACGACTGGTTGCAGCGGTTATGCAATGCTCTGTCCCTGCTCCGTCGCCCAAGGAAAGCCGCTACCTCTCTAAGATCTTTAGGGGCAATGCGGTCACGGTATGACGAGGTAGCAAGTTACGCGCCTGCTCTATAGGCAAACTGTATAAAGGGACCTCAACGGGTCCCTTTTTTAATGCGTTAAAAAGAGCAAATTATCTCCGTCTGTCGCGGTGCTGCCAAGATGCTGCAGTCTTAGCCTGCCCCGCAACAGCGCAAAGTACCTCCCAGCGATGGTCCATTTTCGATACGACTACCGCTGCAACTGCGCAAGATTGGCCTGATGACGTTCACGATCAATACGGTAATAAAACAGCGCCCACAGCATTAGCGCCCACAAAATACACTGGCTGGGAATAAGCGTTGCCCCTAGATTCCAAAGCACATCAGGACTGACCTCGCTGGGAGCAGAACCCTCCGGAAAGTCGACCCATTGCAGCATCAATCCCGCAAAAAACACCCCGAGCCCCTGATTGGTTTTGCGAACAAAAGTCATGGCCGCAAAAAACACGCCCTCACTGCGGCGCCCTGTCGTCACCTGGGCTTGCTCAACCAAGTCTGCAACCATGGAACCGAGAACCGCCTGCATCGCTATGATCAGCCCAAGATCCAGCGTGTTGATGGTTACGATAATCGGGAACAGACTTGGATCGCCGTTTGCCGGCAGGACATCTAACAACCGAAGCAACACAGGTAGGGGCTGGATGGTAAAGGCCAGCACGCCGAGAACCAATACGGCGCGTTTTTTCCCCAGCAACCTTGCAACCCTTGGAGCAATGAGCATACCCAGAACAGCTGACACCACGACCAAGGCCGTCCAATAAAAAATCTGCGGCGAAGAAAACTGCCAGAAATAAGTGAGCATCAGAAATGACAGAGCCGCGGTAAGCCCGGTGGCCACAGATCCGGAAATACTGGATAAAATCAGGGCGAAGAAATTTTTGTCGAAAAGAGTCTCTTTGATCTCCCCAAAAGCCCCTGCCAATGAACCCCGGGTAGGCGCTTGTTCAGGACCAAAATAGCGAACGTATTTTTGAGTTCCCAAGGTTGAGATCATAATCGACAAAAACATAAGGCCGGCTGCCAGCCAGCCATAGATTTCATAGCCGTCACGATTGAGAGTACCAATGGGTTGTGATGCCGTTGGCACCAATAGGAATCCAAACATAATTACCGCGAGTGCCGTGCCACCCGTCCAGGCAAAAAACAATCGCCACGACTGCACGGCGGTGCGCTCGTCATAGTCAAGCGTCAGCTCCGGCAACAACGACGAGCTGGGCGTTTCAAACAGGGTGATCAGTGTCCTGATAAGAACTGCCATAACCAGCAGATATAAAAATAGCCCTTGGCTACTCCAGTCGGGCGGACTCCATAGGAAGGCATAACAAACGGCAACGGGAAATGCCGATGCATACATAAACGGATGACGCCGACCCCAGCGGGAACGCGTCCGGTCCGACCAGTAGCCTATCACTGGGTCACTGATTGCATCGAGCACCATGGCAATCAAGAGTGCCGTACCCACCAAAGCAGACTCAAGGCCTACAACCGTGCTGTAAAAGAGCAGCAGAAAATAGGCAAAGCCGTTGTCTTTGATGCCATAGGCCACAGCCCCCACACCATGCAGAATTTGGGCGCGCAGTGGTAGCGGTTGATAGTTGTTCGCGGCGTTTATTGTCATTTTTTTCGTCCATGCCCAACTCTTTCTGCCCGGGCTCGATTACTTAAGCGATATCTCAGGGTGTAGATCAGCTGCAGATCATATGGCGCCTCCAGCACTCATATTTTGGTGTTTCAAGCACAGCGGCTGCTCTTAACAAGCTCGGGCTCGAGCTAAAAACCTGGGCAAGTGCGGTAATATCACCGCCAGCACCTAATCAGTCCTCAGTTTGGAGAGGCCGTGTTTGTAAGATGCTCACTGACCAGACTCAGCACGTCGCCATCAAGTAATCCTCTACGGAGAGCCTCATCCTGGTATTTTTTCAGGGCGGGTATACCCAGCGCTTGAAGCTGTGCAAAGGGGCCTTCGGAAGAGCCAAAGGATAACGTCCAAGCCTCGTCCACCTTCCAGGCCTCAGTGACCCCGTTGACTTCTAGCGCTAGTGCATGAGTGAGGAAAACTGCTATTAGGCAGCTTTCTATCGTTTTATCGTTTGTCGTTCCCACCAAAAAATCTGCCTGTGCATAGGAGGGGTCTGGATAGTTGTAGAACCCCTGTCCAGACTTTATCCCCAACGCGTTGCTTTCAATAAGCGGGGCAAGTTGGGCGAGGATACGAGGACGCAAGGGGTGATTAAGCCTTCCCGGTCGCTGCCAACTGTCAAAAATCACATCCAGCCCAAACAGATCCATAAGCCCTACCGGGCCTATCGCTACAGATTGGCTGCGCATCCACGCTCGATCAATCACCTCAGCAGACACCACTTTCTCTGTCATTAGAAGCAACGAAGCCGTCAGCAAGGGCCCCAGTATTGAGTTGATCACGTAGCCGGGATTTTCCTTGGACAGAAGTAAGGGATAACCCCCCAAACACCTGACATAAGCTTCCAACTGCTCAAGCAGCTGGGGATCCGTGCGGCTCCCACCAACAATATCAAACACCTTCGCCCCGAGGTGGGAGTGCAGCGCCGCAAAGCGCTCGGGCTTTGCTAGGGCACCCTCAAGCTCAGAGGGCAGCAGTGTCGATGTATTGGTTGTAATAATGACATGCTCCCCACACAGGCCGTCGAGCTCTGCCAATACGGCTCTTTTAATCTCGGGCTGTTCGGGCACTGATTCACTGACCAGCGTCGCACCTGCGATCGCAGCCCGAAGGTCATCGAAAGGCGTGATCCCATCCAATGCCCTAATCAGGTCGTCATTGGAAAAAAAGCCTTGCTGACAAAGGTGCCCCCCCATGGCGCGCAAACGCTCCGGAAGCGAAGTCATTGCAGCCTGGGAAGAGTCGTAGACTGAACAATTCAATCCCGCTGCGCCAGCCACAAGCGCATTAAAGCAACCCATGGCTCCTGATCCCACGAAACATACGGACTGTACTTCCTCATACAGTGGCATGGATTAAGCGTGCGGCTGCATCGGTAACAGGCTGCGGGTCCATTTCTCAGGCAACGCCAAATTCGTGCTCCCTTGAGTAACGATCGCCGGCAAATACTCAATGACCGGCAGCGCACCAAGGGTGTTAACAATATGGAACTGCGTAGGGTTCTGCTCCCAAGTCAGTGTTTCCCAACTCAACATTCCATCTCCCACCATGACCTGCTTGAGTAGGTTTTCTGATGGAAACGTGATGGGTTCGCTCACTGACGGAGGACCGTAACCGCCGGGTGCGGGGAGGTACCGCCAGCTCATAGGGTGTGTTTTGTTCTCTCTCGCCAATTCTGCGGCAGCCACATCCGCAGGCGGGACATCGACAAGATTTTTTATGTCGATATCGACAATCCTGTTACCAAAATGACTGGCGCTGCAGCGCCAACCCCCGTCATCAATGACGTGGTCAGGAATGTCTGCGTATATCTTGGGAATGCCCTGCACTTCTCTTCCCACCAGTATGGGATCGGTTAGGTTTTCCCAAATCACCAAGGTGAAATTCCCTTCGAGCTGTTCATCTGCACCGTTGAAGATCGCGGCAGCATTCACGCCAACCATGTTGTAACCGCGGCCGGCTAGCCAATCGATATTTTTATTGCAGGCGTAGTAAACAGTAATAATGGCATCGTCAGCGAGCTCGAAGCCCGCCGGCAGTAGCGCCGCCAACTTATCGCGATCCGTTCTGTAGGGCACAGCCATCACGGTAACGTCATGGTACCAACCGCTGGTCTTCTCCCCTGTGTATCTGGGGCCAAAGTGCGCTGGCATCATGTACGTTGCGCCTGGATCTATTGAAAACATGGAACTCCTTTAATGACAGGCTCGTTTAATGACAGGCACACGTTGCAACTCGTGGCGGTATTTGACGTGTTGCCCCTACGAATGCGACAACCTCAGTGCCACAGCATTGCTAATAAGCGTCCGTTGTTTCAGCCTTTGAACATGTAACGTGGGCCGGGTTTATAGCCCGGCCAAAGCCATCAGAAAAATACCGCTACCTCGACACCGTACGTTCGAGGGTTGATTGGCGTACCGGTACGACGAACCCCATCGGCGAGGGCACTGACCGAATAATCATTGGCAAAACTGACCTCGTCCGTGAGGTTCAAGCCATAAAGGGCAATCTCAAATCGCTCACTGGCGGGGCGCCAAGCTGCCCGCGCGGTCAGTTGATGGTAACTATCGATGGTTTCAATATCATCATTGAAGACCGTCACGTACTGCGTATCCACCCAACTGTAGTTACCGCTAACCGTAGCTGTACCACCGGCCATCGACCGGGTATAGATTGCTGACAGGCTTAACTTGTTGTTGGGTGTCCGATTCAGTTCATTGCCACGAACATTCCTCACCTCGTTGGACTTGTTGTCCGATACGAAGAAGTCGGCCTTGTATTCAGACTTGAGATACGAATAGTTACCCAGCAGCAGCAAGGCCTCGCTCACTGCCCAGGTGGTCTCGAGCTCAAAGCCATAAATGTCCACATCGGGGGCGTTGGCCAGTCGACTGGTCACGATGCCGCTATTGGGATCGAGAATGTCGAGCTCGACCTGCATGTCCTGGTAGTCGTAAAAGAACAGCGCCGAACGAACGGAGAGGTTTTCTCCCAGAGTTCCCTTAAAACCCACTTCGTACGCTTTAACTTCTTCATTGTCGACCGTGGATTCATTCTCCGGCGTCGCTTCGTCGTCTTGCAGCCCACCCAGCCGGAAACCACCTGGCTTGTAGCCTGTTGAAAAGGTGCCGTAGATCATTCCCTGATCAGCGACATCAAACGATGCACTCAGGCGAAAATCCGTTGAATCCCATTTTTCTTCATGACTGTCCTCCAAGTCTGATACTAAAATACCCAGTCGCGGACAGCCCGATGGGGTGAAATAGGGGTCGCCGCTGGCGATCAACTCAGGGAGGCGTTGCTCACCGCAAAAATCAAGAACCGAGTCATAAAAGATGGTCTGTGACTCGTCGCCAACTTTCTCGTCTTCACTGTAGCGTAGACCAGCAGAAAGCCTCAGACGGTCGGTTATATCCCAGTCAATCTGTCCATAAACCGCGGTCGATTCCACTTCAAGCTCACCACGCTGGGCATAAAACACACCCTCTGGATTCGCAGCCCCTGAAATGTTTTGAATAAGAAACGGGTTGTTGGCATCGGTGAGCACATAGGGCTGATCAAGTTCATTTTTTAGATAGAAAGCGCCCACCAACCACTGCAACCCACCGTCGTGGGTAGAAAACAGCTGCAGTTCATGCTGCGTCGTTGTTTCGGCTTGGCCAATAGTTTCAACAAATGACGCAGGGCTGGCCGTGCCGTCAAAATCCTTAGCGCCGTTCCAGCTGTAATCTTGATAGCCGTTGAGTAAGCGAATAGACAGACGGTCTAGATCAATAGTCAATGTTGACTGGTAGGTCTCCTGATCATCGACCTCTACAAAGCCCTGGAAGTCGGAACTGCGCTTGAACGGGTCTGACTGTTCAGGCGCGATAGCCACGGGTGAAAATAACTCCGGGTTTATCACGATTTCGCCGAGCTTAGAGGGTGCGCCGGGTTCATTTCGATACCCACTCAATTTGGCACGCTCCAAGGTTTCATTGTCAAATGTCGCGCTGAAATAGCGCATATTCCACTGAATGCTATCGGTGAAATTGACGCTGACCTGCGCTTCAAATCGCTGGGAATCGGTACCAATAGGGTCCGGTCCTGACACATTTTCGGTGAAGCTGTCGGCGTCCTGCTGGCTGTAATGAACGAGGTAACCGAAACTATCGTTGATCGGGCCACTGCTGGTCAGGGCAAGCGTTTTCCGACCATAGTTACCTATGCGGCCACGGGCAATATGTTCAAGCTCAGTACCTGGCTTCTTCGTTATCATATTAATAGCGCCGCCGGTTGTATTGCGGCCAAACAACGTTCCCTGTGGACCACGAAGTACTTCGATACGCTGGGTCAGGTCTACCGGGGCTGAAAGTACCGCGGCTTCGCTGGCGTAAAAGCCATTGTCGTAGACGCCCACGCCAGGCTCGGTGCCGGTGGTATTGGTCTCTCGGCCAATGCCCCTCAGATAAACCCGGTTACCCTCACCACCGCCGGCGGTCTCCTGATAAGACATGCTGGGCGTGAAATTAGCAACGTCCTGGGGCGAATAGATCCCCAGAGCTATCCGTTGCTCTCCCGACAGTGTAGTAATTGCGATAGCCGTATCAGCCAAACTTGATTCGCGCTTTTGGGCGGTGACCACCACTTCCTCGAGAAGTGGCTGTGTGCTGCCCGTTAACGGGTTGACCAATGCAAACCCAACCATCAACCCCAATGCTGTCTTTTTTTGCTTCATCTGCTCATCGCTCGCTGTTAAACTTACTTATTAGTAGTTTTTTTACATTAAAACCTACTCATAAACTAAATTAAATACTTTTTTTATGGCAGTCAACACAATAAATGAGGCAAAAGCAGAATTTTCATCCTATATACTGAGTCTTCGGGAAGGTACTTTTGGGGTTGGAATGTCAGGAACGGTAAAGGTGGATGAACAGGACACCAAGCGGCGCAGGCGGCCACAAGAGCGCACCGAGCTTACGCGTACCCGGCTGATCAAGGCGGGGCAACAACTTTTCCCTGAGCGGGGTTTTGATGCCGTATCGGTCAGGGACCTTGAAGCCACTGCTGGCGTCAAGCGCAACGTCCTTGCCTACCACTTTGGAGACAAGGAACATCTCTGGATGGCGTCAACCGATGCCATATTCGGCGAAATGAAAACTGAATTTGAACAGCGACTGGCCATAATGAAAGAGGTATCAGGTCAGGATGCCCTAGCGTTTATTGTGCGCTTCTATGTTTACTTTCATGCACGCAATCCCCGGCTGAGCCGATTAATGAGCCAGGAAGCAACGCTAGAGAGTTGGCGGCTAAGCTATCTGATAGACCGTCATATTCGCCCGTCCACACAACAGATGGAAAAGCTGGTTCAGGAGACGGAAGGCTTATCGAGGGAAGCGTTTGTACATTGGTACTACATCATGATCAGTAGCACCTCGACCATATTCTCATTCGCTGCTGAATGTGAAGCTTTGTTTGGGGTGGACCCCTGTAAAGACGATATGGTCGAGAGGCATGCAGAAATGCTGGTCTCTATGCTCCTCAACAAGCGCTGACCTGCGCGTTACCACAAGCAACCCAAACACCTTTCTTTAAGGATGACTAAAGATTCAGGAATTTGCCGATTCGGGAATAGCGACCACACAGCGTTGTTTATCGAGGAACTGCTGCACCGCCTCATCGTATTCAAAGTTTTCACGGTAATCGGCCATGTAG
>ERZ887830.149-NODE-149-length-47525-cov-30.046872_pt1 | contig 47525 bp, 47 predicted proteins | sample MGYA00521101_ERZ887830 | MGnify/ENA primary metagenome ERZ887830 (study PRJEB32303, sample SAMEA104408592) | aquatic metagenome | biome: Marine water; feature: Pelagic; material: water | place: Baltic Sea | collected 2014-06-05T16:38:00 | depth 1,762 m ... | reverse complement strand
GCTAATCCAGTTGCTTCAAGAGATTTCTCAAAAGTTGCTTTAAACAGAGCTCCAAAGCACTATCAAAAACAAACTGTAGCTAATCTACAAATTAATCATGATTTAACTGATAACTTGCTCTTAACAGCCAAGGTTTCATATGAAACAAGAGATTTCCATCAAATGAATGATCAGGATTTATCATATTCAACAACTCCTTTTGCTGGAACTGCAGCTAGCCTAGGCCAGCCACCGGTTTCAGGTTATTTATGTTTTGGTGGAGAAAGACAATTCTGTGAAACTGTTGACTCAGAAAGGATTTATGATTTTTCTGACGTAAATATGAATGGATCTCAAATGGAAGTTAGCTTAGTTTCTGACTACGATGGTCCATTTAACTATACAGTTGGTCTTTATCAAATAGAAAATAGAAATGATAATGTTTATCTTGTCCAAACTGCTGGATCACAAATGATGACTAGTTTTGGAAATCATCCTTACAGCTCATTGGTCCAAGCTTTAGGTTTCCCTGATTGGTCAGCTAAAGGTGGATTAGGTTTCTATCAGGATATGCTTACTTGGTTAGGTCTTGCTGGTAATGCCCTTGGATGCCAGGCTGGAGCACCAACATGTAACCCTGCTTTAATTCCTGCTTTTAATGCACAAACAGCCAAGCAAGCTGGTTACCCTGACTTTACAGTCCCTACAGAACTTGGAGGAATCATAAACGACCAAAACGTTGATGATATTTCTACAGCTCTATATGGTGAAATGTATATCGATCTTTCTGAAGACACTAAACTAACTTTAGGCGCTCGTTATCAAGAAGATGAAGTCACAGCTACTACTTATGCTGAAAATGGTGGAGCAAGTTGGCAAGCAGCCGGTGGATGGCTTGTTGAAAACAGAGATACTCTTCCATTTGTAACAACAGACACAAAAGAGGATGATCAGTTCTCATACAAAATAGCACTTCAGCACAATCTAAGTGATGATGTTATGGTCTATGGAAGTTATACAACAGCAGCTAAGGCTGGTGGTGTAAATGCTGGTGCTAACCCAACATCATATGACCCAGAAAAAGCTGGTGTTTTAGACATTGGTTTGAAGAGTATATTACTTGATGGCGCTATGCTTCTTAACATGAATGTTTTTAATGCTCAAAATGATGGTTTCCTTGTTGCAGCTGTTGTTGATACAGGAACACAGAACCAAAACATCGATGCAGAATTTACTGGTTTTGAAGGTAATTTGATAGCGTTCTTATCAGAGACTACTAAGCTTGAAGCAAACTGGTTATTCTTAGATCACGAAGTTGTATCAGATACTATGTTAATTGACTATCTTAACCCTACAGGAGCAACTGGAATATTAGGTGCTGCTCAACTTCCTGGAACTAATGGTTTAGTTACTACTGCTACATTTAATGATGGAACGCAGTGGTTTAAATCAGCTGGTTATAATTGTTCTGTTCCAGGTCTTTACACTTTAGGTTGTGCTGGTGTTCCTGGTATAGCTCAAAGTATTAAAGGTAATAATCTTCCTGGATCTGCTGATAAGTCATACGGTTTATCATTAACGCAAGATCTGATTTCAAGCAATGGCGTGACTTCAGCTAGACTTTCGTACAGATACACAGGTGCTGCCGATTTAAGTATATTTAATATGGAAAGACTAAAAATAGATGAGCGTGTATCAATGGATCTACTTGTTAGGTACACACCTAACAGTGACGATTGGTATGCTGGTCTTTATGTAAAAAATCTAAGAGACAAGCAAGAAATACAAGCATTACGTGAATCAAGTAATGTTGGTGGCGGTGCTTTATTAGGTTCCTTTACCGACCCAAGAACTTATGGTATTGAGTTTGGAGCAAAATTCTAAGAGATTAGAAATAATTAAAAAAGCCCAGTTTACTGGGCTTTTTTTTTGTTCCATAATAGCTTATGTTTAAACTCCCATACCTAGCAAATCAGATAACTGTCACCTCAGATATGTGTGATCACAACGATCATATGAATGTTAATTATTATTATAAAATGTTTGATGAAGTCTATTCTAAACTCTATTTTGAAGAGCTTGATTTCTCTCCTGAGTATGTAGCAAGTGGCTTTTCTACATTTACTTTAGAGGACAATATTAGGTACCTTAAAGAGTTTCGTCTAGGAGATAAGATATACCCTTCATTTCTTTTAAACAATGCAAATGAAAAAATGCTCCATTTCGTAGGTATCTTACTTAATGAAAATAATGAGCTTGCTGCAATTTTTGAAACCGTTCTAGGACACATAAATTTAAACGAAAGAAAGATGGTTGCATTTTCAGATGATAGACTAAAAAATATTCTTGAATACAAAGAGCGAACGAAATTAGATCAAGATCTTCCATTCGAACTTAAGCTTAAGATTAGAGATTTATAGGTGAATATACAATTTAAGCTTTATCTTTTAATGGCTTTAATGATTCCTGTTGCTCAATCAGAATCTTTTACCATTATGACTTTTAATGCTCAAAATCTTTTTGATACTAAGGATGATGAGGGAAAGGACGATAAAGCATATTTGCCATTAGAACTTAAACAAAATGAAGAACATCAAAGATCTTGCAGCAATATAAATGTAAAAGCTTGGAGAAATGAGTGCTTTTTTCTAGATTGGAATGAAGAAACTAAGAATGCAAAGTTAGATATACTTGTAAAAAATATCATCACTTATAATGATGGTGGTGCCGATATTATTGCACTCCAAGAGATTGAAAATAAGAATATCTTGGGACAACTTTTTGATTTGCTTAAGCCCTTCGGCTACATCGACTTCGAGCTTCTTGATAGTACAGACAAGAGAGGTGTTGATACTGCTTTTATATCAAGATACAAGCTCTCTGATCCATCTCTTCACTATGTGAGTTTCTCACCAAAATTCGCTACCTATGACACGAGACCTATTTTTAAAATAACAGCATCTATAGATAACAAAGACGTAGTTATTTATAACCTGCACTTTCCTTCTAACTTTAATGATATCCAAATGAGAATAGAGTCTTTTGATTTACTAAGAGATCTTTTGAAATCAAATAATGAGCCCTCAATTGCTCTTGGTGACTTCAATTTAAGCTCAAAAGATGACACTAAATTAAATATATATAACAACCAGCAGGATATTTGGTATGTCTCACATCTCGAGGGTTGTAAGGATTGCAAGGGGACTTCTTACTATAGCTATGATAAAACCTGGAGTTTTTTAGATGCGATATTTGTTTCAAGAGATAGAGGCATTAGGTTTAATAATGAAACTATTCAATTGCACAAAACAGAATTTAATAGCTATGCTGATTCCGGAAAACCAATAAGATTTAATGCAAAAGCTAGAAAAGGTGTTTCAGATCATTTTGCAGTTGTAGCCGAAGTTGTTATTAATTAACCAGTTTTCAGTTTGTTATTCCAGTAGTGGGCAAAGATAAGCAAACTACCAAAGACTATAGTCAAAACAATTTCCAAAGTTGTATCAAAAAACAGAGCAAGAAAGATGCCAACTGTTCCAATCGCTCCATATAACATAGGCCTTGGATTATGATGGAATTTATATGATGAGGGGAAGCTAATTAACCCAATCATTACAACGAAAACAAGAAGAATTGGATGCACTAACTCCTCAGATACCTTGAGAAAGGTTGCACCAACGCCACCAAATATTAGGGCGGTAGAGAGTAGACAGTGAACAACACACAGTCCTGAGAAAAATATCCCTATTTTATCTTTCATAAATATTTATGCTAGGAGTTATTTTCTCCAACCACCTCTATCAAATATTCTAAGGTAGGTAAGCTGGTCATGATCTGAGTCATTAATAACTTTACAATAGTCACCTGATTGCACTAAAACAACATCTCCAGATGTTAGTTCATAAGAATCTTTGTGCTCAACACCATAAGAAGGATCTGATCCATGACCTTCATCTGAATTCATGTATTCGATGACTTCCATAGTTCCTCTTCCATTGGTAATGACATAAACAACGTCAGAATCAATAAGTTTATGACCATGTGTGCCTTTACCAGGCTGAATTACTGTTTTACTTGCTATTACTCTAGTAAGAAGATCGTTTGTCCATACAGCATAATCCTCATTCACATTGTGTGGGGATCCGCCAACTCTAAAATTATTATATTTTTTTGCCATGAAGTTTTCCTTATGTTTCCATGATTATAGATATTAAACATAAACATGTCAGCATATTATTGCCATACTGTTGTTATTTAATTAACTATAAATATAATAGGTATGCGCTTTTTGATATCAGCTTGCCGGCGCAACAAAATAGGCTAAAGAGAATTTTTAATCATTTCTCAAAGTTGTTTTTAATATATTACAGGACAAATTATGAGCAAAACCTACACAAATCCAGAAACAATAGGCCTTCATGCAGGTTGGAGGAAAGATGAAAATACTAATTCTGTAGCTGTTCCCATTCACCAAACTACAAGCTTTCAGTTTGATGATACTGACCATGCTGCAAATCTATTTTCATTATCAGAGCTAGGTAATATCTACTCTAGGATCATGAATCCAACAGTTGCTGTTCTAGAAGACAGAATAGCTGCACTTGAGGGTGGCGTTGGTGCTCTTGCTGTTGCATCAGGACAAGCGGCATCCGCAGTAGCTATTCAAAACATAGCTAAAAATGGAGATAATATTGTTGCCTCTTCTCATCTATATGGTGGAACTTATAATTTATTTAAAAATGTTATGTCAGATATGGGGATTGAAGTGAGATTTGTAGACCCATCTGATCCTCAGAATTTTGCAAATGCCACAGATGATAAAACAAGAGCCTATTATGGAGAGGTTTTACCTAACCCAAGTTTTGAAGTTTTTCCTATTTCTGAAGTTGCTGAGATCGGAAGACCTTTAGGAATTCCTTTGATTGTAGATAATACTGCAGCACCAGTTCTTTGTAAGCCGTTTGATCATGGTGCAGCTATTGTGATGCATTCAACTACTAAATTCATTGGAGGTCACGGAACTTCTATTGGTGGAATTATTGTGGATAGTGGTAATTTTGATTGGGAAGCTGTTCCTGAAAGACAGCCAGCATTAAATACCCCAGATCCTTCATATGGTGGTGCTATTTGGACTGAGGCAGTTAAACCTTTAGGACCAATAGCATATATCTTAAAAGCAAGGACTACTATTTTAAGGGATATGGGAGCAGCCATGAGCCCATTTAATGCATTTATGTTCATACAAGGCCTAGAGACTCTAGCCTTAAGAATGAAGGAGCATACAAGCAATGCGGAGAAGGTAGCAGATTACCTATCAAACCATGATGCAGTCGAAAGAGTAATCTACCCCTCTAAGATGGAAGGTTATGCCAAAGAAAGAGCTGATAAATACTTAACTCGTGGAAACGGCGGTTTAATGGGATTTGAAATCAAAGGCGGAATTGAAGCTGGTAAAAAATTCATTAATGCTCTAGAAATGGTCTATCACGTTGCTAATATAGGCGACGCAAGAAGTCTTGCCATACACCCTGGCAGCACAACACATAGCCAATTAAACGAGGAAGAATTACTTGCAGCAGGAATTACTCCTGGTTTTGTTAGATTGTCTATAGGCTTGGAGCATATCGACGATATTATTGCTGATTACGAGCAAGCATTATCTAAAGTATAAGATAGAAATATTTTGAACCAGGAATTAGTAACTTATATAGTTCTTGGTTCAGAATCTAGATTAAAAAATATTAAACTGCCATCAGCTAATAAATATGAAGAATATTTGTTAGCTAATTTTTCTTCAAATGCATCTTACCAAAATCAATTAGATGATTTGGTTACAAGATCTAAAGGTGAGGTCGTTGTATTTTTACCTCCATCCTCATTCCCAAATATAGAAGCTAAAGAGGCATTAAAAAAAATTGCATTAATAGGTTTGTCATCATGGGGTTGGTTTGAATATAGCCTTAAAAGAAAAAATATTCTCCAAAATATAAAAAAAATTACGACTTTAGTAAGAAGCATTCCTGATATTGAACAGGGTATTTTTTTTACAAAACGATTATATTTTTCTATCGGTGGATCTGGTTCATTTTCGTCGGAAACCTTTTCTGAAATATCAAAAAGACTATATTCACGAATTGATCCACAAAAGCCACTCCCAGCTCTTATAATAAGAACTAAGAATCTTAAATTAAATTAGGCAATATGAAAAAAATTTTAGTAGCAGAAAATCTAAGCTATAAAATTAATGATACGAAGCTGTTTCAAAATCTTTCCTTTTCATTAAATGAAGGAGCTGCTATTCATATTTTAGGCAGTAATGGGTCTGGCAAAACATCTCTTTTAAAAATAATTAGTGGCCTAACTAAACAAACCAAGGGCGAGATTGAAAAAAATTATAATAAAGATATTTGCTTTATTGGGCATAAAAATGCCCTAAAACAGTACCTTACAGTTGAAGATAATTTATCTTTATTGGAAATAGAAGCTCATGGCAACCTTAAAAGCTTTCTTCAACTGTTGGGCTTAGACAAGTTATTAGATGTGATGGTGGCTAATCTTTCGTATGGCCAACAAAAAAAATTAGCCTTGCTAAGGCTTTTTTTAAATAACTCAGATCTATTGGTACTTGATGAACCATGCGTTGGATTAGATAAGAAATCACAAGATATTCTCTGTACTTTTTTGAGTGATGAGCTGAATGCTAAAAAAGCTTTAATTTTTTCATCTCATATATCTTTGGATATTAGTTCTGAAGTTCTTCAACTCGATAAAGCTTAGATTATGAAATTACTTAAATTTGAATTATTAAAACTTAGAAAAAAATCAAGAGGGTGGCTTGGACCAATCCTTGTATTTGTTTTAATTATGACTGCTTTTCCTTTAACTGTAGAAATATTAAATAAAGATATAGATCAGTCTTTCCTTTCTGTTTTATGGATAGCTACATTATTAGTTATGATGTTGGCAACAGAAGATATTTTTCTTGAAGATTTTAATGACGGCACTCTTGAACAGATGGCAATCAAACACAATTCACTTTCTGGTGTTATTACTATAAAGATATTTGTATATTGGTTGCTCATAGGCTTACCAATCTCATTATTAGGTGCCTTATATGGTTTTGGTATTACAAGTTCTGCTGATTTAGCCATTCAATTAATACCCATTTTGATGATTACAACCTATATATTTTTAAATGTTTTTAGTTTTGGAAACGCCCTTAGTCTTACAAAGGGATCAATATTAGGGATATTGATTACTATGCCATTAGTACTACCATTACTTGTTGTTTTAGGGAAGGTGGTCATAGCTATAAACTTAGGTATGAATTTTTTAGGTTTTCTTTTTCTCTTATTAGGAATCTTATCGATTATAATACTGGTACTACCAATTATTATCTCTTTTGTTATCAAGGCGCATTTAGAGTAATTTTGGCTTAAATCTATTAGCTATATTGTGATAAAAAAGTTTATACATCAGTTTGCATCACCTAAAACCTATTTATTTCAGGTTGATAGGGCGTATCCCTATATTTTTTACACCTCTTTATCTATTTACCTAGGAGCTCTTTTTTGGGGTTTATTTTTAACATCAGAAGATTTTGTTCAAGGAAATTCTTATAGGATTATTTACCTTCATGTACCAGCTTCATTTATTTCACAATCCCTATATTTAGCCATGGCATTTGCAAGCGCTATTTTTTTAATATGGAAAGTAAAATTATCAGCTTATTTAGTTAGATCAATCGCACCAATAGGAGCGGTCACAACATTTATAGCTTTAGTTTCTGGTGCCATATGGGGTATCCCTACATGGGGAACATGGTGGGCATGGGATGCAAGAATTATCTCGACTCTTATTTTATTTATAATGTACTTAGGTCTTATTTCTCTTCATGACTCATTTACAGACAACGAAAAGGCAGATAAATTTTTAGCAATCTTAGTTATTGTTGGCTCTGTTAATATTCCAATCATAAAGATGTCAGTTGAATGGTGGAGTACACTTCATCAAACAGCATCGATTACAGTAACAGAGAAACCTGCTATCGATCCTTCAATGCTTTATCCTTTATTTGGCTCAATTATTGGTTTTACTGGGATTGTTGTTTGTCTCGTAATCCTGTCTTCTAAACTTCAGATTCTTAAGAGAGAGAAGAATAAAAGTTGGGTAAAAGACTATGTTTAATTTTAAATTTAACTCTATTTTAGATGCTATTTTTATGCAGAGCTCTAATGGCCAGTATCATGGATTGTATGTCTGGTCTGTTGTCTTAATAGTGCTGTTATCTATAGCAATAACTTTTTTAGTATATAAAGTGCAAATTAAAAATATCGGTAAAAAAATTAAATGAAGGCAATAAGAAAAAAAAGATTAACCACAGTTCTATTGTTACTACTTACTTCTGGCCTTGGAACGATATTAATTATTAAAGCGCTTGATTCTAATTTAGACTTTTTCTTCACTCCGTCTGAAATATTTGCTGAAGATCTACCTGAAAATAAAAGAATTAAAGTTGGTGGAATGGTTCTCGAGGATTCTGTTGTAAGAGATGGAACCAATATAATTTTTCAAATTACAGATTATGAAGAGTCGATTGAGGTAGAATTTAACGGTATTGTTCCTGACTTATTTAAAGAAGGAAGCGGTGTTGTTGTTTTGGGGTATCTTTTTGAAGGCTCAATTAAAGCTGAAAAAGTTCTAGCAAAACATGATGAAAACTATATGCCTCCAAGCTTGGATATAGAAAAATAAATGTTAATTCAGATCGCTCATTTTTTAGCAATCCTATCTACTGGTTTATTTTTAACTACTTTCGTATTTTCATTTCTTTTTACTAAAAAAGATAGAAATATTACAAGGCTGATATCACGAATCTATTCACATGGTTTTTTGATGCTGACTTCATCTTTTTTTATTTATATTTGGTTGGCACTTAATGATAACTTTAGTGTTTTATACATTGCTCAGCATTCAAACAGCCAGTTACCTAGTTTCTATAAAATAACATCTATATGGAGTGCCCATGAAGGCTCTATGTATCTTTGGATAGTATTTTTATGCCTATGGGGATTTCTATATAGTTCATATTCTCCTAATGATAATATTCTTAAGGCACGAACCATTGGCGTTATCTCATTAATAGCTGTTGGATTTTTATCATTTCTTTTACTAACATCAAACCCATTCGAAACAATATTACCAATAGCACCTATGGATGGGGCAGATATAAATCCTGTTCTTCAGGATCCTGCTTTAGCAATTCATCCACCAATGCTATACCTTGGTTATGTTGGTTTTGTTATAGCTTTTGCTAATGCAATATCATTTTTAATAAATGGTGATAAAAGTATTAAGTGGGAAGAATCTGTCAGAATATGGTCAATCTCAGCATGGGTTTTTCTAACTGTTGGTATAGCTCTTGGAAGCTGGTGGGCATATTATGAATTGGGATGGGGAGGTTATTGGTTCTGGGATCCGGTAGAGAATGTTGCTCTTATGCCGTGGCTGGCAGCTACTGCGTTTATTCACTCGCTAAGTGTTTCTTCTAAGTCACAACTTTTAAGAATTTGGACTATTCTTTTATCTATCATAGTTTTTTCATTGAGTCTGTTCGGAGCATTTATTGTTAGATCCGGAATAATTGATAGCGTTCATTCTTTTGCAAATGACCCTGAAAGGGGTTTGTATCTTCTGAGCTTTACTGGGCTTTTAGTTTTCTCGTCTCTAATCTTATTCTCATACAGATTACCATTATTGACTTCAAAAAAACTTATAACCCCATTTTCAAAAGAGTCATTTATTTCAATAAATAATATTATCTTTGGAACATTAATTTTTTCAACAATGCTTGGTATTCTTTATCCATTGATATATGAATATTTATATCTTAAAAAAATAAGCGTTGGAGCCCCTTACTACAATGCAATTTTTGTTCCAGCTACCATCCTTGCATGTATTTTCTTATTTTTTTCAATTGACTCTAAATGGCAGAGAACCTATAGAATTATAAATGCTTATACCTCGATGTTCTTTTCTGGCATATTCTCGTTAGCAATAACAATATCCGTTATGCTCTATTGTGTAATTTCAGATTTATGGATTCTTGTTTCTTTATTTACTGGTTTATTGATAATAATTAGATATCTTTTTGTAATATTTGAATTTCTTATAAATAAAAAATATTCAAATCCTTATAGTATTGCCGCTCATATTGGTTTGGGCTTGTTAATAATCTCAATCTCACTAAATAGCCAGTTTAGCTCTGAAAGAGCAATTAACATAAAAATTAACGGCGATGATATTTACAAGGATTATAGGATTAAATTTGATAATCTTGAGCTTATAAAGATGTCAAATCATGATTCTGTAATGGCATCATTTATTATAGATAGTCCAAGTGGCAAAACTTTTGTATTAAATCCAGAAAAGAGGAAGTATTTTACAAGAGGACAAATAACAACCGAAACTGCAATACATGCAACGCTACTAAAGGATATTTATGTAACACTTGGTGACCAACTTGATGATGGAAGTTGGATTGTTAACATACAATTTAATTATTTCATACGCTGGATATGGATTTCAGCACTGTTAATGGCAATTTCAGGTTCATTTCTAGCCTTTTCGCTAAGAGGCACCTCAAGATGATTACTTTACTTAGGTTTATAATTTTTGTCATACCAATATCCCTAATAAGTTTTTTATATTTTTTTATAAACGATAATGATTATTATCCAGGAGCGGATTTCAAGGTATCAGATATGCCAGCTTTTGAGTTGAACTCCCTTTACGAAAATTCAGTAGTCAACAATTTTGATTTAGAAGGGAGCTACCTTATAAATGTCTGGGCTAGCTGGTGTATTACTTGCAGGATAGAGCATGGGTTTTTAGTTCAACTAAACTCTCAAAATATTCCAATTATTGGTTTGAATTACAAGGATGAAAGGAATGATGCAATTGAGTGGTTAGGTAAATATAAAGATCCCTATAGAATAATTATCCATGATTATTCGGGTTCATTAGCTCTAGACTTGGGAGTTACTGGTGCTCCTGAGACGTTTCTAATTAAAAATGGGAAGATCATTGCTCACTTCAGCGGAGAAGTTAATAAAAGAGTTTGGAGTGATGTTTTTGCCCCCGTTATCAAAAAAGAAAAGGTGGTATGGAATGATCAAATATAGTTTCTTAACATTATTACTTTTCTCAAATTTTATAATGCCTGAATCTTTATATAATTTTGAAAATGCTGCGGATGAAAAAAGGTTTTATAGCCTCATTAAAGAAATAAGATGCCCAAAATGCACAAGTGGTTCACTTGCAAGCTCAAATGCACCCGTTTCCATAGATATAAAAAATAAAATAATTGAATTAATAAAGGATGGAAAATCTGACAAGGAGATTAAAGAGTATATAGCTAGCAGGTTTGGAAGTTCTGTTTTATATAACCCTGGGTTTAATCAAGATACCTATATTTTATGGATTGCTCCTTTTGTAATACTCTTGATTGCATTAAGCACTTATATCTTTAGAAGAAAAGTTTAATGATCTTTATTTACTTATTATCTTTTTTTGCTTTATTGCCTATTTTCGCTTATTTGCTAAATCAGGGAACTGCTAACAAGGGTTACATCATTGGTATATCAACTATTATTATTTTTTTATGTATTTTTAGTTTTATTGGAAAATTCTCATATCTCGGGTTTTTTGAGGAACAAGTTTTAACAAATGAAATGAAAGATGATATAAAAAAAGATACTAGCATTTCAACTACAACCCTTAATAAATTTGAGCGACTCATTGAAGATGAAAATAAAATTTATTGGATGCAAAGTCTCATCTTAGAGGCTATAGATAATAAGAAATTCAATGCAGCAGAAGGCCTTATTACTTATTCTGAAAGGTATTTCAAATCTAGTGAAGAAAAATTCATTTTTTATAGCCTTTATAGAGACTTGAGAGACTCTAAATTCCCCTTATTCGCAAACTCAACAATTTTTATTGATTTCGACAGGCCTACTAATTGTTCAAATTACGAAGGTCTAGTAGAGGTTTTTATTATGAATGGGCCCGATATACCAATTGCTAAAATTAATGTTAATAAAAATACAATGGCTATTTTAAATAACACTAGCTCTTCTATTCCTGGATTTGATATTAGTTCTGCCTATCTAAATAAAGAGACTGTTGATATTCAATTTTCGCTAATGTGCATAAATAGCGACACTCAATACATAACAGAAGCATTAATATTACTTGACCAGAGCGAGCCTTCAAATACCTATAAAATTAGCTCAAATGAATGGTTAAAAAAGTAACAATAGTTTAATATATTCATAACAAAATAACTCTTCGCAATGCAGCTTAAACACATAAAACTAGCAGGTTTTAAAAGTTTCGTAGATCCAACGAAGATATCCTTTCCTACAAATTTAGTCGGCGTCGTCGGTCCTAATGGATGTGGTAAATCAAACGTAATTGATGCTGTTAGGTGGGTGCTAGGGGAGCTTTCTGCGAAGAACCTGAGAGGCGAGTCAATGGTTGATGTTATTTTTAATGGGTCTGAAAATAGAAAGGCATCGGGCCAGTGCAGTATCGAACTACTTTTTGATAACTCAAGTGGAAAAATAGGCGGAGAATATGCAGCATTCAATGAGATATCCATTAAAAGAGTAATGAATAGGGATGCCCAATCAACTTACTTTATAAATAGTACTAAATGCAGAAGAAAAGATGTTCAGGATATTTTTCTTGGAACAGGCCTTGGCCCTAGCTCTTATGCGATCATTGAACAGGGTATGGTAAGTAGGCTTGTTAGCGCTAAGCCAGAAGAATTAAGAACGCATATTGAAGAAGCTGCTGGAGTATCTAAATATAGAGAAAGACGAAGAGAGACTGAGAGCAGAATTAAGAAAACTAAAGAAAACTTATCTCGAGTAAAAGATATTAAAGATGAGATAGAAAGATTGATACGTAGGCTAGAGAACCAAGCTAATGCAGCTGAAAAATATAATTCTTTAAAGAAAGAAGAATCTGAAAACCAAATCAATACAGCGATATTGTTTTCACTAGAAGCTAAAAAAAATAGAGATCAACTTCAAAAAAGTCTTGATGGCTTAAATAGAGATTTAAAAATAAAACAAGCAGAGTCTGACACGAAGCAATCTCAGATTGATGAATTTAGAACTCAAAATGAATCTGTCGTCGATTCTTATGAAACAGCTCAAAAGAATTTTTATACTATCGGTGCTGAAATTGCTAAGCATGAGGCTAACCTCCAGAATATATCTAAGTCAGAGGCATCTAATCTTGCGGCATTAGAAAGAGCAAAAGAGAGCTATGAAAAAGCTGTAGAAAAAGAATCTACTTTTAAGGATCTTAGCCCAAAACAACAAGAACTTAAGCTCAATATCTCAATAATTAAAGCTTTAGATGCTGTAAAAAATAAAGATGCTATTGTAGAAAAAATTAAACCTTTAGAAGATTCAATTGAGTCTAAACAGTCTGATTTAGATTCTCGCGAAGAAGCAATAAATTCTGTTAAAGAAAAGCAAAAAACTGCAAACTTGAAGTTGGATGAGTTAAAGGCATCAAGCTTTTCAATTGGTGGGAATATAGCTAGGCTTGAAGGCAGTATTTTCAACCTAGAGAAAGTTGAGTCCCAAGCAAATAGGGATTTAGTATCTGTAAAAGAAAGCTATAAAAAAGCTAAAGAAAAAGAATCTAGTACAGATAACTTAAGTCCCAAAGAAAAGGCAATTCATTTAATTGATAGTATTTCAGATTTATTGACAAATCTTGGGTCTAGCGCAAATGTAATAAATGATAAAGTTAAAGAATTAAAAGAGTTGCTTATGAGCATACTTAAAATAGCTTCAGATCAATCAAAATCATATACAGAAGAATTCCTTAAAAGACAGCACGAAGTTGAAGCTTTAATCCAAAAAACTTCAGAAGAAAAAGTATCAGCAAAACAAAGTCTTGTAACATTAACTAGTCAACAAGAAAGCTTAAATGAGAGCCTTATAACAAGCTCATCTGCGTTAGCCACACTTGATGCAGAGGTTAGAGAATTGGATGGTGGTAAGTTGTTTGTAGCAAATGAAATGAGATCTCTAGAGAAGGATGTAAGCAATCTCAGGTTAGACTTAAGAACCTATGAGATTAATCTACAAAATGCATCTCAAGTTCTAGATAAGGCTGAGATTAATATTTCAGAACTAGATCAAAATAAATATCAAGGAATGGATCTTGAAGGCTTAGAAGTGTCACTTGATGACATACAAAAAAATATCAACGACCTAGGTTCTATTAATCTGGCATCACCAGATGAATACCTTGATAGACAAAATGAACTATTTGAAACTATAAAAAATAGTAAAGATAAGAAATTAGAAATACAAAATATAATGTCGGATCTTGTTAATAAGAGCTCTAATGCTGAGTCTATTCTATTAGAAATACGCCAAAAACAATCTAGGTTTAATGAAAGCATGAGAGAGCTTGAGAACAAAAAATCTATAGCTGAATTAGATCTCAAATCCATATCTGAAAAAGTAACTAATGTAAGACTTGATCTCAAAACCTATGAAATAAATCTTGAAAATGCTAATGCCAAGATAAAAGATGCTGGCCTAAAAATTGAAGATATTGATTACTCTAAATATGATGGAATGCAAATAAAAGAACTTCAGGACAGGCTTGCAGATATTCAAGCTAAGATCATTAGATTGGGGGCAATAAACCTAGCGGCACCTGAAGAAATTGCTCAAGAGTCAAAAAGAAAAGAAGAATTAGATATTCAATACAATGACTTAACAGAAGCCCTTGATAAATTGTCAGGTGCAATTAAAACTATTGATACTGAAACTAAAACTAGATTTCAAGACAGTTTTGATGCAATTAATGCAAGAATGAAAGAGGTTTTTGCAAAACTTTTTGGTGGTGGTTATGCAGAATTGGCTCTAACAGAAGGGGATGCTCTTAATGCTGGCGTCATAATAATGGCAAGACCTCCTGGTAAAAAGAATTCATCTATCTCTCAATTATCTGGCGGTGAAAAAGCCCTGACTGCATTGGCATTAGTTTTTGGGATATTTGAATTGAATCCAGCTCCTTTCTGTATATTGGATGAGGTTGACGCTCCTTTAGATGACTTAAATACAATGAGATTTATCAATATGGTTGAAGAGATGTCAAAGACTGTTCAGTTTATTTTCATAACTCATAACAAAGTTTCAATGGAAAAAAGTGACCACTTGATGGGAGTTACTATGCAAGAAGCTGGAGTATCAAGAATGGTTTCGGTTGATGTAAATCAAGCACTTGAATTCGCAGAGGCCTAAATGCAAAGTAATCTTGATATTTATCTTATAGGCCTTTCTGTACTAATATTTCTAATCATTGTTTTTCTTTTTATTAGAAAGATATCTAGTGGCAATGAGTTGAAGGTAAAAATAGAGGAAGTATCCGATTCTTTTGAAATCAAAGAATTTGATGATGTTAGGTTAGAAACTCAGAAATCATTTGACTTTGAAGAACAAGAATTTATAAATGATCAAGAATTAGTGGTCCTCAATTTAATTTCTATGGATAAGTCATCTTTTGATATTGAGCAGTTATTTGGTTTTATGAGTAACTCAGGAGCTAAGCTGGCTCATGGATTTTTTTCACTTAAGGGTAAAAGTAATAAAGAAATTTTTAGGGTCGCTAATGCTTTAAACCCAGGAACTTTTGAAGAAAATACAAAGACTTTCGCTGTAATAATGGCAACAGATCTTAATAATGTTGAAGAGCCATTATTGGCAGTAAGAGAGATGGTTGCGTTTGCTTATAACTTCTCTGAAAAATTCTATGCCAATATCTGTGATGGGGAAAGATTGCCAATTACTAAACAAATGATTTCACATATTGAAACAAAAGCTCAAGAGGTTACGAGGCTAAGACAACTTAAAAATTTTGATTAGCATTAAAGATAATGGCAAATAAAATACTTCCTTGGCAAATCATCCAGAAACTTGAGAGTGATAATAGCAGGCTCTTTAAAGAAGATGTTATTGAAGAGCACCTAAGCAAAATAGATATTCAAGAAGGCTTAGCAATGTGCTTAGACTCATTGATAACTTTCGGCGTTAAGCAAGTTCCTGAATCCAAAGAGGATGGACCTGGGCTTAATTGGGAGGATTTTAAATCGAGTGCTTTATTATTAATTGAGCGTGAAAAAACAGGACATGCTGCTCGTGATCTTATTATTGAATTATTAAATCAAGCAACATCAGAACAGTGGAATGATTGGTACAGAAGAATCCTAATTAAAGACTTGAGGTGCGGTGTAAGTGAAAAAACAGTTAATAACGTTGCTAAGAGAATGGATATTCAATACAGAGTTCCAGTATTTTCTTGCATGCTAGCTCACGATGGAGCTAAGCATCCAAAAAAAATTCAAGGCTCATGCTTGGTAGAATATAAATATGATGGTGTAAGAGTTATTGCTATTACAAAGAATAATTCAACAACACTGTATAGCAGGAATGGAAAAATCTTGAGTAACTTTCCACATATAGAAGAAGCACTGAATAAAAAAGAATTCAATGGTCTTGTTTTTGATGGTGAGGTTATGAGTGATGATTTCCAATCCTTAATGAAGCAGGTGCATAGAAAAACAAATGCAAAAACTGAAGATGCATATCTTGCTCTTTTTGATGTATTGCCTATTAAAGAATTTAATGAAGGTAAAAGTTCTCTTGATACACTCCAACGAAAAGAGGTTTTAACTTCATTAGCAAATAATTTTAGTGATTGTATAAAACCAGTAGAATTTACTGTTATTGACTTTGATACAGAGGCTGGAGAAAAAACATTTGCTTCAATGAATAAAAAGGCATTAAGTGAAGGGTACGAAGGTTTAATGATTAAACCAGAAAAAGCTTTATATGAAAGCAAGAGAAGCCATGCATGGCTAAAGATTAAACCATTTATAGAAGTAACTTTAAAAGTAGTATCTATTCAAGAGGGTACTGGTAAACATGAAGGCAAGCTTGGTGCATTTAGTGTTGAGGGAGATGATGATGGTAAGTTTTTTTCACTGAGCGTAGGGAGCGGTCTCACAGATGAAGATAGAGAGAGTTTTTGGGCAGCAAAAGACTCACTTGTTGGACAGCTTATAGAGATTAGAGCAGATGCAATCACTCAAAGCATGGAAGGTGAAAATTACAGTCTTCGATTTCCAAGGTTCAAAACTTTTAGAGGGTTTGATGCCGGAGAAAAAATCTAATGAATTCTAAAAAAATAAAATTTTTGAGCGTCTTGTGTATTGCTGTTTTCTTTCAATCATGTGTTACTAAACCACCTGAGAACCCAGACAATATATGTCTTATATTTAAAGAAAAAAGAAGTTGGTATAAGGCTGTAATGAGATCAGAAAAAAGATGGAAAATTCCTCCTTATGTTTTAATGTCATTCGTTTACCAAGAATCTAGTTTTAAATCAGATGCTAGACCAGAAAGAGATAAGCTTCTTGGATTTATTCCATGGTTTAGGCCATCAACCGCAGTTGGTTACTCTCAAGCTCTCACTATGACATGGGATGACTATAAAGATGAAACTGGAAATTCTGGAGCCAATAGAAAAGATTTTAAGGACTCAGCTGACTTTATCGGCTGGTATGCTAGCAAAGGCTACTACCAAGGATTTGAAAGAACAGATGCAAGATCTCTTTACCTTGCATACCATGAGGGTTATGGCGGGTTTAAGAAAAAAACTTATAGAAAAAAACAATGGCTAGTAAAAGTTTCAGATAGAGTTCAAGCTAGATCAACTAAATATCAACAGCAATATTGGGGTTGCGCAAAAGAACTAAAGAAAAAGAAATTCCTATTTTTTGGATAATTAAATATTTTTTAAATTAAAACCTAGGTCTTTTATTTCATCCTGGAAACTCTCTCCGGCAATTATAGATTTCTTAGATTCATTGAATAAGTACTTTTTAGAAACTCTAATCAAATCATCTATTGAGCATTCTTTCACTTTATTTCTAAATAGCAGTCTGTCTTCTTGAGTTCTATGATCCAGCTCACTCATAAAATCACTCATAGCTTCACCATATGGCGACATGGGTTTATCAATGCTAGAAATCACACCCAAAACCCCCTCATCCAAATGCGCATTGGTAATATTTTTTAATGACCACTCTCTAGCATTATTAAATTCTGAAAATGTCTCAGAACATTTAGGATCTCTATATGAAAAGAATTTAAATACACTGTTGTTGGAATCTTGCATGGCTCCAGCTCCATATGCACCACCTTTCTCTCTTATGGCAGAATGAAGATAGCCATTTCGAAGAACGGTCCCTAAAACAGATAGAGCAGGTGCATCCTCATGAGATGAATCAACTGTTAAGAAAGCTTCTGCGCAAAAACAAACTTGTGATCCAGTTATCCATCCTATAGATTTATCTTGAACCTTAATAAAATTCTGTTCGTCAACATCAGCAGCATTTAAACCACTAAAAGATTTCAAGTCCATTTCATCCGGGTTCAAAGACGAAGCTGTAAATATATTTTTTGGTGTTAGAGAGATTTTTGATTGAATAGATTTTAAATTTTTAATATAGATATCAAGACTACCTTCATCACTAATATTTTTTGATAAAAGACCTGTATTATTAATAAATCTTATGCCAGAAGTTAAATCATTGGTTGAAGCTACCTCAGTAAGCTGAGATGCAGCATTAGCCATGGCTAAAACATGACCATTTTGAGTCAGTGATTGTTCGTTATCTGCCGAGATGAAGCTAAGCAACTCTTGGATTCTTTGATGCTCACCAAAATTGGCTTCTTGAACAGTTCTGATCATTAAATCTTGCATTAAATGAGCATTCTTTTCTAAACTTTTACCACTAATTTTAAGAGCTAGCTTATGCTCAGAATCACCTTTATTTGGAATCATTGTAAATGATGCTGAAATACCACCTGTAATAGAAGATTGATACTTTTGAACATCCTCATATGAATCAGACCCTAGACCTATATCTGTAAGAGAGCTCGTGAATAAACTAGCAATTTTCAGCTCATCAATGGTAAGTGCCTCACAAGGAAATAACATTGAATGGTAAACCAAGCCATTGGTTCCAGATTTATAAAAATAATTTTCTATATTATTTACTATAGATAAATTTGGATTTGGATAATTCCTTGATAAAGGAATATCTTCTTTAGTAACTTTAGGGAGAATTTCTGGATCATCAATTCTTTCTTGACGTTTTTCTAGAGCTTCAGCCAGGGCAACAATTTTATTTTTATCATCAACTGAAAGACTTTTAGTTTTTTGATGAACTTTTTCAATAATAGCGTCCTCATTTCTCCTATTAAATTCTGTATCAGGGACTAAAGAGTAATTTAATTTATGGGGATTATTAATCAGATGCTTTTCAATCAAGCTTTCGATATAGTTCTTTTGATTTAATCTTTCTTTAATAACATTAAAGGCATTATCTAAATCTAATATATTCAAAGGATCATCATTGTGGATACAAGCAGGGAGGCATGTAAGCATGATTTGAAGTCCAAATGGCATGCCTGAGCCTGTTATTTCTCTCTGTCTTATTTCTAGCTGATGAAGAGAAGAATCAACTAGTTCTCTTGGAATCCCATCCCGAACAAGATTTTGTAAACAATCAGTAATTAAACTTTCAATAGCAATATGTTGATCCTTTTTAACACCCTCAAGACCTGCTGCAAAAACCATTTCTTTTTGATCCGCCTCAAGACCAGTGAGAGGCGAAGGCGACTTACCTAGTTTTGAATTTTCTAAAACTTTTCTTAACGGAGAAGCAGAATTATCTAAAAGAATATTAGACATTAAGTATGTCTCTAATAACTCAACAGGATCATGACTTTCATTTAAGAGCCAGCTAATAACAACATGGTGGTTATCTTCATCACCAGGTAATGGGTTATATAAATCAGCTACTATTTTTGGTGACGTGATTCGATCTTCATTTTTTACAGCAATAACCTCAGATGATGGTTTAAAGCTACCCAAAACATTTTTTTTAATAAATTCTTGGATTTGAGCTGGATCAATTTTTCCATAGGTAAAGAATGTTGCGTTAGAAGGGTGATAGTGTTTACGATGAAAATTTACCAACTCTTCATGTGTTAGATCTAGAATTTTATCAGGGTCTCCACCACTGTTATGCTTATAGGTGGATGAAGAATACAAGTGTTTTGACATCCCATGCCATAGCTGACTTGTAACAGAGCTCATGGCACCCTTCATTTCATTATAGACAACCCCTTTAATCTCAATTTCACTCTCAATATTTGTTTTATCTTTAAATTCTAATCTATGTCCTTCTTGAGCAAAGTCCAGACTATCAAGATTAGGAAAAAATGCTGAATCAAGATATACACCTAAAAGGTTATCAAAATCTTTATTATTTAAAGTTGCGAAAGGGTAAGCTGTCCAGTCGCTTGAGGTAAATGCATTCATAAAAGTATTAAGAGATCTTCTTATCATCATAAAAAATGGATCTCTAACTGGGTATTTTTTTGAACCGCATAGGGCTGTATGCTCAAGAATATGTGCAACACCAGTAGAATCTTCAGGTATAGTCCTAAAAGCAACCATAAAGACCATTTCATCACTATCTGAATCTAGGTGAACATGCTTGCAATTGAATTCAGATTCATTATATATTTGAGCATTGAGATCTAATAAAGGGATATATTTTTGGTCTTGAAGGTTAAACATAATAAAAATCTATAAAAACATGTACACTTATTCTATGAAAATAATTACAAAATTAGCCAGTATATTAATTTTGGTAGGCTGCGCCACCACTCAATCCAACATCGAGGTTGATTCAATCGATACTTTTAACTTAAGCAATTATAACGACTTTTATATAAATATAAATGAATCAAATATAAGCGCAGAAATTAACCCAATTGAATTAGAGAGATTTAAAGTTAATCTAAAAAATGCTCTTGAAACGAGAGGCTTAAAATACTCATCTGACTCAAGCTTGATTTTTAATATTAACCTAAGCAGTAAGGATAAAGTCCAATCTGATAGGTCTAACTTTCACTATTCAAGATATTATTGGAACAATTATATGTACGACAATAACGTGCGAACTATTACTGAAAATATCTTAAGAATAAATCTCAAGGATGCATCTAAAGATACAACCCTATGGACTGTGGTTACTGTCTGGAGATCTGATTACTCAAGCGCTATTGCTAATGAGGATAAATCTGACGTTCTTGTAGACGAAATAATGATTAGTTTTCTCTAGGAATTCTCTATAAATAAATGAAAGTTAGCATGAGATTATTTAATCTTTGTTTTATCTTTATTGTATGTATTTTTATTTCTGCATGCTCTCAATCAGATTCCGTTGAAGTTCCAAAGATCTCTAAAGTTGAAAAACTAATAAAGCACTCAGAGGAGTTTAATAAAGAAGTATTAACCTATCAGACTCCTGGCGGGAGAGTTCATGTAGCTATTGGCTTTGGTATTGCTAATTCAATCATGGTTGAGGGCATTGACGGCAATATTATTATTGATTCGGCAGATAGCGTATTTGAAGCAGAAGAGATTTATTCATTTTTTAAGAAAAAAAATTCAAATCCTATAAAAGCTGTTATATATACTCATAACCATGGTGATCATACCTTTGGAACATCATTCTATTTAACCTCTCAATCAGAAAGACCAAAAATTATTGCACATGAATCTACAGATTATTATATGCAAAGAATATTAGGGATAATTAATCCTATTGTTTCAGTTAGAAGCGCCCGAATGTTTGGAACTCAATTACCTGAAGAGGACTTGATTAACGTTGGAATAGGCAAGAGTCTTAATGTATCCAAATCACCACCAGGTTATGTAAAACCAGATACCACCTTTAAGGATAAATTAATACTCGATATAGCAGGCATCGATATTCAATTATTTCATGCCCCCGGAGAAACTAACGATCAGTTATTTGTTTGGTTGCCAAAACATAAATCACTTATGCCGGGTGACAATATTTACAAGACCTTTCCTAACCTGTATACAATTAGAGGAACCACTCATAGAGATGTAATGGGCTGGATAGGTAGTCTAGATCATATGAGAACACTTGACCCAGAATTTTTATTTCCAAGCCATACAAGGCCTATAGTTGGACAAGATGTATCAGAAGCATTAACTTTATATAGAGATGCTATTCAGTTTGTGCATGACCAGACTGTAAGACTTATGAATGAAGGCTATTATCCTGATCAAATTGTTGAAATGATTGATTTACCAAAAGAGCTAAAAGAATCACCTTTTTTATATGAGTTTTATGGAACGGTGCGATGGTCTGTTAAAAGTATCTATAATGGTTATTTGGGATGGTTTAATGGAAATCCATCTGACTTAGATCCGCTATCACGAATTGAAGAGGCTAAAAAATTCTCTAAATTAGTAGGCGGCAATGTCGAGCTTCTTAAGTCATTAAATGAAGCAATAGCTGAAGAAGATATGCAATGGGCACTCCAATTAAGCGATAGATTGATCGCTCTAGAATTCTCTTTGGATGAAACGAAAGCCCTGAGAAAAAAGGCATTAATTCATATTGGTGAGCGTTCATCTAACCCTAATAAAAGAAACTATTTTTTAACTTCTGCTATAGAGCTAAATGAGAGCTTTGATGGCTTTCCAGCGTCAGAACGTTCTCCTGATTTGGTTAATGAAATATCCACAGATACCTTATTTAATCTTCTATCGGTAAAATTAAATCCAAAGAATATTTATAAGAATAACTATGTGGCTTGTTTTGAATTTACTTCAGGGTTAATAAAAACAGTAACTATAAGGAATGACGTCGCAGAAATTTCTAATAAATTAGAAAAATGTAATATTACTGTTAGGAGTAGCGAGGTAGAACTTAAGTTGGCCTTGTCAGGTTTAAAAAATCCTGTGCAGTCTCTTGCATCAGGTGATATTGAGGTTGATGGGGGAAAGGTTGAGTTTCTTCAGTTTCTATCAAGCTTCAAGTAGTCTATTTACCATCTAAATTTATCAAAATTCTCAGGGTTAGCCCATCCCTCAGAATTGTTCCATGATCTTTTATTATTATATGTTTTAAGATTGTAAGAGAAGCACATTTTCTCTTCCTGTGTATTATTAAACTCAAGTTGAAATCCAAGCTTTGTCATCATTTCTTGGGTTTCAATAGATTTTTCTGACTTCGTGCATATTAGAATCTTCTGACTTAGAAGGTTCTTTATTTTTCCAATATCTGTTGGTGACAAATTAACATCATCAAGAACAATAAAAATATCATCATCAGATTGAGGTATGTCAACCAAACTTGGACTTATATTAATATTTTTGACATGAGTATTTTCTAAGCTTTTGGCTAACCTTGATAAGTCTTGATTTGTTATTAATTGAGCTGATTCACATAGCTCATCAATAAGGACTCCATATATAAATTTGAAAATAAACTTATTTTCTTGAATCATTTCATTAAATGCTCTACCGCTTGGCGCTCAGAAATGAGCTCATCAATCGATACTTGAAATTTTTGTTTAGCAAAATCAGATAAGTCTAAACCCTTTTTGATTGTAACTACACCATTGCCATCTGTAGAAAGCGGAAAACCACAAATCAAACCTTCAGGTACACCATATGAGCCATCACTTTCAACCGCAGCGCTGAAACTATCATTGCTATCAGTAGGATTTTCACACGCAATTACGGTATCTAGAGCAGCTTTAGCAGCCGAAGTTGCAGAGGATGCACCTCTAGCATCTATAACAGCTTTACCTCTTTGTTGAACAGTTGGAAGAAACTCATTTTCAACCCAACCCATATCATTAATAACTGAAGAAATCGATTCACCATTAACTACTGCATTCTCTATATCTGGATACATAGTCGGACTATGATTACCCCAAATAATCATATTAGATACTTGATCTACATTTACATTAGTTTTTTTAGCTAACACTGATTTAGCTCTACTTGAATCAAGCATAGTCATGGCCATCCATAGTTGACTGTCTTTACCAGATGCATTTTTTCCAATTAGCGCATTTGTATTTGCTGGGTTTCCAACTACTAGTATCTTCGCATCATCTTTGGCATTGCTTCCAATGGCTTTTCCTTGATTTACAAAAATACCACCATTAATTTTTAGAAGATCAGACCTTTCTTCAATTTTCTTTCCTTCATATACGATACCTCTTGGGATACTTCCCACGAGTAAAAACCAATCAGCATCATGAGATGCATCTTCAAAATTATCAGTATACGTAACTTCACCCATATGAGGAAAATAGGAGTCTTCTAATTCCATAACAAGACCTTCTAACTTGCTGACAACCTGAGGAATTTCAACAAGACATAGATCAACAATTCTATCCCCAAAAGTTTTGCCATCCACTAGCCTTGGTATCAATGAATATGCGATTTGACCAGCTGCGCCTGTTACAACTACTTTTACTCTTGAGCTCATTTTTTTTCCTTTATGAAATTTATTAAAATTAATAACTAATTATATTCCTAAAAGTTAAATTAATTCTTGGCTTTTTAAATTTTTTTGTCTTTTTTATTTCATGTTTCCAATATGTTTGCGTATCTCCATGCATAACAAGAAGCTGACCATGATGCTGGGGAATTTTTAGACTAACATCATCATATTTATGTTTGAATGTGATCTCCCTTTCTTCCCCAAGCGACAAAGATGCAATAAGAGGTCTTAAACCAAGCTCTTTTTCATCATCGGCATGAAGACCCATAGAGTCAGAGCCATTCCGGTAAAGGTTTGCTAAAACAGAATTAAATGTGCATTCACACACTGATTCGATGAGTATTTTTATTTCAAGTAATTCTTTATTCCAAATATTTTGATCAAGAACTTTTCCCGAGTATGAATAATTTATTCCATGATCAGAATACCAGGCTTGAAGGCGAGGAATTTTATGGATTTTCCCAAAAATTTTAATTTCTCCTTCCACCCAATTTATATTTTGTAAACATGTTTCATACCAACTATTTATTATTGATATATGTTCAATATTTTCATAAATGGTTACATCAAGATTAGGATAATCCTTAGGCTCATATTTTTTTAACATAGTAAAAAATTTAAATTTTGATTAGAATAATTGTCTATTTTAAAACAAAGAATGACTTCGAACAAAAAGGAGACACAAGATGAGTATAAGATTTGATGATCAAGTTGCAATAGTAACAGGTGCTGGTGGGGGAATTGGTAAAGAGCACGCCCTTGAGCTTGCAAGAAGAGGCGCTAAGGTCGTTGTAAATGATTTAGGTGGAAGTGTAGATGGAAGTGGGACTAGTGACGCAGCAGAGGCTGTAGTGCAGCAAATTAAAGATGCAGGCGGCGAAGCTATGGCTAATGGTGCAAGCGTTACAGATTTATCAGCTATACAGGACATGGTTAAAGAAGTTATGGATAAATGGGGAAGAATCGATATTCTTGTTAATAATGCTGGTATTTTAAGGGATAAAAGTTTCCATAATGTTACTCTTGATGATTTCAATTTAGTCATGGATGTTCATTTTCAGGGAACATTAAATTGTACTCACACTATTTACCCGATCATGAGAGAGCAAGGATATGGAAGAATAGTCTTTACAAGTTCATCTAGTGGGGTTTACGGAAATTTTGGTCAAAGCAACTATGGTGCTGCAAAAATGGCAATAGTCGGTCTGATGAATACATTAAAAATTGAAGGCCAAAAATATAATGTTTTTTCAAATTCAATTACCCCTGTTGCTTATACAAGAATGACAGAAGGTTTAATTCCAGAAGATTTTGGAAAGAACTTACAGCCTGAGTATGTTACTCCTGCTGTAATTTATCTGTCAGGAAAAGATGCACCAAATGGAGTTATTATTGCTGCCGGAGCTGGAGTTTACGCCAGGATAATTACCCATGAAACAATGGGAGTTTCACTGGGCACTGGAGAAGACATGACCCCAGAAAATATAGCAGCTAACTGGGATACTATTTCGGATATGGATGATGCTAGAGCTCTCCAGAATGGAGGAGAGCAAACCCTCAAAATATTTGAGTTAATTAGTAAGCAGTAATTTATATCAAAAAACTTGGACGGCTTGAAACCTGAATAATATACTCATTCAGGTTTCCATAGTCCTCGATATCCAATTTATTTAATCGAACTAAAAACTGAAGAGAAGTTACCATTTGCAAGTCTGCATATGTAAATCTATCACCTGCTATAAACTCTCTTGATTGTATAATAGTGTCATAATTTTCAAGCTCTTTGATTCCTAATTTTCTTTGAGCAAGTCCATACTCCTCATTTTGATTCTCCATCGTGCTCATGTGCGGATGAGTGTGCCTAAATCCATGCATCAAAGGCACCATTAATTCAAATGATACTCTCGAGTACCACATTTCAATTGAAGCTATTTCTATTGGGCTCTCTCCAAACATATTTGGTTCTGGATACAGGCATTCAAGATATCTGCACATCGCAGTAGTTTCTAATATAACTGTCCCATCATCTAATTGAAGAGCAGGGACTCTTGAGTTTGGAGCTATTGCTCTATATTCCGGAGTCTTATGCTCAAGCTTCCCGAGATCAAGGTCGATGATTTCTATATCTGATATATTTTTCTCTTTTAAATATATAAGAACTTTTCTAGGATTTGGAGCAAATTTACTTGAATATAGTTTCATAATTTAGTTACCAACTATTGAATAAATTACAATAAAGTGAAGTATTGCAGCTATACAGACCAGCACATGAAAGAATTCATGATAGCCAAAGTATTTAGGGCTAAAGTCTGGAAATTTCAAGCCATAACTTATAGCGCCAACCGAATATATGGTGCCTCCAGCTATAGTCAAGGCTAGATTAGTAAAGCCCATTACAGATGACATTATTGAAAGGTAGGGGATTGCTACGTAGCCTGCTATTAGGTATAAGCCTGCTCTTATCATTCGTGGTAAGTTTGTAAATAATACAGCCTGTAATATACCAACCCCAGCTATTATCCAAATTATTAACAGGAGCTGTAAGCCTGTTTCTTTAGGAAGTACTAAAAGACATATCGGTGTAAAAGTTCCAGCTATCATTATAAAAATTGATAAATGGTCAAGTCTTCTCATTATTTTCAAGACTCTAGGTCTCCATTTTACTCGGTGATAAAGGGCGCTAAACCCAAACATCATAAATATACCTATCGAGTAAACAATAGTTGCTGTTAACTCAATTGAATTTGAACTTTTTGATATTAGTGGGATGCAGGCTCCGATAGATACGAAGAACATCCACTCATGAAAATAGCCCCTTAAAAGGGGCTTCTTCATAATTTTTATTGACTTTTTTATTACCAGTTCAGGGCTCCGCCAACTTGATATTCGGTAACCCTTGTCTCGAAGAAATTTTTCTCTTTTCTTAGATCTATAATTTCTGACATCCAAGGGAAAGGATTGCTCACACCTTTAAACTCTTCTTCAAGACCTATTTGCGTCAATCTTCTGTTTGCAATAAATTTGAGATATTCTTCCATCATTGCAGCATTCATACCTAGCACGCCTCTTGGCATCGTATCTCTTGCGTATTGAATTTCTAGCTCTGTTCCTTCAAGAATCATTTGAGCAGCTTCGGATTTAAGCTCTTCGTCCCAAAGATGAGGATTCTCAATTTTTATTTGGTTGATAACATCAATACCAAAGTTCACATGCATTGACTCATCTCTTAGGATGTATTGGAATTGCTCAGATGTTCCTGTCATTTTATTTCTTCTTCCCATTGATAAGATTTGAGTAAACCCACAATAGAAGAATATTCCTTCAAGAACACAGTAAAAAGCAATCAAGTTCTTGAGTAACTGCTTGTCTGTTTCAACAGTTCCTGTTTTAAATTCAGGGTTAGAAATTTCTTGTGTATATTTTAATCCCCATGAAGCCTTTCTAGCTACGCAAGGTATTTCTCTATACATATTAAATATTTCACCTTCATCCATACCTAGTGACTCAATACAATATTGATATGCATGAGTATGAATTGCCTCTTCAAGACTTTGTCTTAAAATATACTGTCTGCATTCAGGATTTGTTATTAGTCTGTATAGAGCAAGAACAAGGTTGTTAGCCACTAGTGAATCAGCGGTAGAGAAGAAGCCTAGATTTCTTTTAACAATTGTTCTTTCATCTTCTGTTAGACCATCCTCTGATTTCCATAAAACAATATCATTTGTCATGTTTATTTCTTGTGGCATCCAGTGGTTAGCACTTCCATCAAGATATTTTTGCCATGCCCAGTCGTATTTAAATGGAACTAACTGATTGAGATCCGCATTACAATTAATCATCATTTTATCGTCGACTTGAACTCTTGAACCCATTACTTGATCAAGCTCAGCAATGCCTGCTGCTTCATCAAGGTTCTTAATGGCTTCTCTTGCGGTTTCAGCTCTTGTTCCTTCTTCTATGGTTTTATTTTCTGCAGTAGGCACTGGTGCTGCTGTATCCATTAATGGTTTAGCAGGAGCTTCTACTTTCTGTACTTCTTTCACACTTTCGCTAACATTTACTGTAGCAGGTGTATTATTTTCTTCCTTACCGTAATCATCCCAATTCAACATTCTTTTTCTCCTTTATTTATTGGCAAGCTTCGCAATCTGGTTCTTCCAAAGAGCAAGCTGAAGGAACTGGGGCCGGCGCCCCAAGTTCTTGTGGTGCAGCCTCAGTTTCACCTGAGCTTACTGCGTTTAGTTTTCCTTGCTGTACTGTAGATTTCTCTGTTGATGTAGCAGCAATAGATCTTAAATAATATGTGGTTTTTAGTCCTGAATACCATGCCATTCTGTATGTGATGTCTAGTTTTTTACCATCAGCATTCCCTATATATAAGTTTAATGACTGACCTTGATCAATCCACTTCTGTCTTCTACTAGCAGCTTCAACTATATATCTTGGCTCTACTTCAAATGCAGTAGAGTAAATAGTTTTTATATCATCTGGAATTCTAGATATTTCTGTCAGACTGCCTTCAAAATACTTGAGGTCATTAATCATAACGTCATCCCATAAGTTAAGATCTTTAAGTTTATTTACTAGATGAGGATTTACGATTGTAAACTCTCCTGATAGGTTCGATTTAACATATAGATTTTGATAAGTTGGTTCAACTGATTGAGTTACACCTGTAATATTAGATATAGTTGCAGTTGGAGCTATAGCCATAACATTTGAGTTTCTCATTCCATCAGCTATAACTTTCTTTCTTAGAGTATCCCAGTCAAGAGTTTCGGACCTATCAATATTGATATATTCGTTCCCTCTATTTTCAGCTAGTATCTCAATCGAATCTTTTGGGAGAATTCCTTTACTCCAAAGAGATCCCTCATATGATTTATAGCTTCCTCTTTCTTTTGAAAGCTCTGTTGAGGCATGAATTGCATAGTAGCTTATTAACTCCATGCTTTTGTCTGCAAATTCAACAGCTTCATCACTGCAGTAAGCTATGTCTTGAACATATAATGCATCTTGGAAGCCCATCATTCCTAAACCTATTGGTCTATGCTTGAGGTTAGAGTTTTTTGCTGTTTCTACAGAGTAATAGTTAATATTAATAACGTTATCAAGCATTCTTATTGCTGTTGATACAGTCTGCTTAATTTTTTCTTGATCAAGCTTTCCATCTTTCATATGTCTTGCAAGGTTAACAGAGCCCAAATTACATACCGCAATCTCATCTGCACTTGTATTAAGTGTTATTTCTGTACATAGGTTTGATGAATGAATTACACCTGCATGTTGCTGTGGAGATCTTAAATTACAAGCATCTTTGAATGTGATCCAAGGATGACCAGTTTCAAAAAGCATTGTAAGCATTTTTCTCCAAAGCTCTTTTGCTGGCAGTGATTTATGCTGATCCATTTCTCCAGCCGCAGCTTTTCTTTCATATTCTTCGTATTTCTCTTCAAAATCTTTTCCAATAAGATCATGAAGTTCTGGTGTTTCTCCTGGTGAAAATAATGTCCAGTTCTTACCTTGCTCAACTCTTTTCATAAACAAATCTGGAACCCAGTTTGCAGTATTCATATCATGAGTTCTTCTTCTTTCATCACCAGTGTTCTTTCTTAATTCTAAAAACTCTTCAATATCTAAATGCCATGTTTCAAGGTATGCACACATAGCGCCTTTTCTTTTTCCACCTTGATTTACCGCAACAGCAGTATCGTTCGCAACCTTAAGAAAAGGAACCACACCTTGGCTTTTTCCATTAGTTCCTTTTATATATGAGTTCATGGCTCTAACTGAAGTCCAGTCATTGCCGAGCCCACCAGCCCATTTTGAGAGCAAAGCGTTATCTTTCATTGCTCCAAATATTCCATCTAAATCATCTGGTATTGTTGTTAAATAGCAAGATGATAGTTGAGGTCTTTTTGTTCCGGAATTAAAAAGGGTAGGGGTTGAGCTCATGTAGTCAAAGCTTGATAGTAATTTATAAAATTCTATTGCTCTATCTTCCCTGTTTTCCTCTTCAACTGCTAAGCCCATAGCAACCCTCATAAAGAATACCTGCGGAAGCTCATATCTAACATCATCACTATGGATGAAGTACCTGTCATAAAGAGTTTGAAGTCCTAAATATGTAAACTGATTATCTCTTGTATGGTCTATGGCAGCTCCCATCTTGTCTAGGTCAAATGTTTTAAGAACCGGATCTAGAATATCTAACTCTATTCCTTTATCTATATATGCATTTAGTGCTTTTGGATAATGATTTTCCATTTCATCATATGTTGCCTCATCAGCAACACCAAGAAATCCTAAAGCTTCGCTTCGAATTTGATCCATTAGTATTCTTGCAGTAACAAAAGAATAATTAGGCTCTTTTTCAACCTTTGTTCTAGCTGACATGACAAGGCTTGTTCTCATATCTGCAAGTGACACTCCGTCATATAGATTTTTGAGTGCCTCTTCAAGAACCTCATTCATTGAGACAGCTTCAAGTCCTTCACAAGCATCGTTGATTAGCATAGCAACTTTATCAATGTCTAATGGAACTAAGGTTCCATCACTTTTTTTGATATTAATTTCCGGTCTATTGGCTATATCGATTTCTGGAGCTTCTTTTTTTCTTTCTTGCGTTCTCTCAGCTCTGTATAAAATATAGCTTCTTGCAACTTTTAACTCCTCTGTTCTCATAAGCTGCAATTCAACTTGATCTTGTATTTCTTCAATATGCAGTGTTCCACCAGATGGCATTCTTCTTTCAAAAACCTCAATGATTCCTGTTGAGATTTGATTTACTTTTTTATGTATTCTTTCACTTGCAGCCGCATTCCCCGACTCTGTTGCAAGAAATGCCTTGGTAATAGCTACCTTTATTTTGTCTTCTTCAAATGCAACCACCTTTCCATTTCTTTTTATTACTCTTAGTTTTCCAGGAGCTGTAGTTTCAATATCATTAACTAATGGCTGTTCTTGGACATTTATTGTTTTGCTTGCTTCTTGTTGTGTTTCCATCTTTTTTATTTTGTCCCCAAAAAAATCTTACTCAAATGAGTTTTTTATATCTGCTTGAAAGAGGTTTTGTATTTGCTTTAATGCAATCACCTTAAATTTCTCTTACCGCTAATATTACTTGTTGTGGATAAAGAATCAAGTAAAAAAACACTATATATTGTGACAATTTCATTTTTTTTCACTATATAGTGTATATAAGGTGTTTTTTTGCTGTTGGTAATCAGTTGATAAATTGTGGATAATTATACAAAGGATGTGAAATTATGAAAAATTATTTAGCCATTGACCAAGGAACAACAAGTTCTAGATCAATCATTTTTGATTCAGATTTGAATTCGATTAAAGATTCTCAGAAGGCTTATGAATTATCTTATCCCAAAGATGGCTGGGTTGAAGCTGACCCTGGTGAAATTCTTGATACTGTAATTGCAACAATAAAAGATGTTACTAATAGTGATAATTTTAATATCACATCATGCGGCATAACAAACCAAAGAGAAACAACTATAGTCTGGTCAAAAAAAACTGGTGAACCTATCTATCCAGCCATTATCTGGCAAGACAGAAGAACTAGTTCAATGTGTTCCTCTCTTAAAGCTGATGGACATGAGGATATGGTGTCCAATAAAACTGGTTTATTGTTAGATCCATATTTTTCTGCTTCTAAAGTTAGTTGGATATTAGACAATGTTCCGAACGCTAGAAGTGAAGCAGAATCAGGTAATTTGATGTTTGGTACTGTTGATTCATTTTTAATATACAAGCTGTCTAAAGAAAAGCATCACTTAACAGATGTCACTAATGCATCGAGAACCATGCTTTTTAATATTCATACCATGTCCTGGGATTTAGATCTTCTAAATTTGTTTAATATCCCAATTTCGATGATGCCTGAAGTAAAGGATTGTGATTCTTTTTTTGGAACTCTAGATATTGAAGGAGTTGATATTAAAATTAATGGGGTTATTGGAGACCAGCAAAGCGCTCTAGTTGGTCAAGCATGTTTTAATAATGGAGATCTTAAATCAACCTATGGAACTGGTTGTTTTTTAATGGTCAACACACAAGAAACACCGGTAACTATCAAAGAAGGATTACTAACAACTATTGGGTATAGGCTAAATAATCAAACGAGCTATGCGCTTGAAGGAAGCATATATTCTTGTGGTAATATTGTTCAGTGGTTAAGAGATAAAATGAGATTTTTTAGCTCTTCTATTGAGAGTGAAGCATTCATTGAAAAAAATGGTGAGTCTAATAATGTTAAATTTTTACCAGCATTTAATGGCCTAGGCACACCATATTGGAACTCTGACGTCAGAGCAGGTTTTAGCGGTATTACCCAGAATTCGAGCCAGGAAGACATGATCACTGCTGCATTTAAATCTATTTGCTATCAAACAAAGGATATTATTACTATTCTTGAATCTAATGGTATTGCAATCAATGGTTTGCTTGTTGATGGTGGAATGACTACAAATGAATCTTTTTTACAAATTCTTGCAGACTCTCTTCAAAAAGAAGTTGCAAAGCCAAGCAATACTGAATCAACAGCACTCGGTGCTTGCATAGTTTGTCAGATTGCAGATGGGGTTGCTATGGAAGATATTAAAACATTAATCGAAAGCAAGCATAGACCAAATAGTGAATTAAATAATTTTTATAAAAAAGACTATGCAGAATGGAAAATGTTCATAGATGCATCTTTATAAATTAAATTTTATTTAGGTTTATAAAAAGATATTTAAATCTTTCTAAATATAGCTATATAATGATTTTTTTTATTAATCCTTTAAAAAATGTATACATACAAAATTTATAACAACATCGCAGAAGATGGAATTAAAATATTGGCTAAAAATGACCTTCATATAGATGAAATCAATCCTGATTCACTATTAATAAGAAGCCAAGTTCTAACGGATGGCGATCTTAATCGGTCATTAAAATGCATAGGAAGAGCAGGTGCTGGGACTAATAACGTTCCTGTTATAGACGCAACAAATAAAGGAATAGTTGTATTCAATACTCCTGGAGCTAACGCAAATGCTGTAAAGGAGCTGGTTGTTTGTGGCATGCTTTTATTGTCGAGGGGCATTATTCAGGGAAATGCTTATGCTAAAACACTGTCTGGCCAAGATAATGCATTGCTTAACGCCTCAATGGAGTCTCAAAAGAAGAATTTTAAAGGCAATGAATTAAAAGGTAAGACATTAGGTATCGTGGGTCTTGGAGCTATTGGCTCATTGTTAGCCCAAACAGCAGAAGTAATGGGTATGAAAATAATTGGATTCGACCCTCATATTTCTGTAGATTCGGCATGGAGACTTCCAAGGGATGTTGAAAGGGCAGAGACCATGGAGTACCTTTTAAGTAATTCTGACTATATTTCACTTCACGTCCCCTTGATAGACGCAACTAAAAATCTCATATCTAAAGAGACAATTAAATTTATTAAAAAAGGTGCAAAACTTATCAATTTATCACGTGGAGGAATTGTAAATAATGAAGATATTATTGATGCATTAAATCAAAATATATTGTCTGGCTTTGTCACAGATTTTCCAACCCCTGAATTGGTTGAAAGGTCCTCTTCATTTCATGATGTAATCTTGCTTCCGCATATCGGTGCAAGCACAAAAGAGGCTGAGGTTAATTGTGCGGTTATGGCTGCGGATCAGGTAACTAATTTCTTAAAAAATGGCGTGATAATAAACTCGGTTAATTTTCCAAGAATAAAGCTTGGAAAAACAGCGGAACATAGGCTGGTTATTATCAATAAAAATGAGCCTGGAATGATTGGTAAAATTACAGATGAGCTTGGTAGTAATAAAATTAACATTGCAGATATGACGCACAAAAGCAGAGATTCAATTGGCATTAGCTTAATAGATTTAGACGAGAAGCCATCAAAAGAACTGGTAGAAAATATTAAAAATATTGACCATGTTATAAGCGTTAGACTCTGTAAATAGTTTACGGAAATTATCTCAAAATACTTAAAATAATAAGAACTTATGTTCTTTTTTGTTAATATATAAAAATCATTACAAAAATTACTTGTCAACAGTCGATTTAAGTGTTATTGAGTTATATAACTTATTTACATATTGTGTACATTATGTTTGACATATTTTACTTAAGTTATTGATTTGCGGTATTTAAATGTATTATTGTATAAATTTTAGACAACTTTACCAAACCCTTATTTTATATAGGTTTGAGGTATTAAAAATAAAGTTATCCATAACTTTATCCACAGATTCTGTGGATAAAATTTCATAGTAAATGAGCAAATTTAACCACCTACTTCAATTACCAGCCGACTGGCATAAGGCGCTTAAAGAAGAGGGTGTTGCTATCGATTTATCTAAGCCAACTACCGAGCTTGAAACTCTATTTAAAAATAAAAAAAATTTCTATCCGGAAACCAATGATATCTATAATGCATTTAAATTATGTAGTTTTAAAGATACAAAAGTCGTCATACTTGGGCAAGATCCATATCATCAAAAAGGTGTAGCAAATGGCCTTGCATTTTCTGTTAACAAGGGAAAAAAAATACCTGCATCTTTAAGAAATATTTATAAAGAAATTCATTCTGATTTAGGGGTTGTAACTCATCATTCTGGAGATCTAAGTTCCTGGGCTAGACAAGGAGTATTATTGATTAATTTTTCATTAACTGTTGAGGATTCAAAACCCGGATCTCATTTTTCAATCGGGTGGTCAAATGTAGTTGAATCTGTCATTGAAATTTTAAATAAAAAACATAATTTAGTGTATTTATTATGGGGTGCAAATTCCATAAATAAGAGGCACTTAATTAATGAAAAAAGACATGTCGTATTTACAGCTCCTCATCCATCACCACTTTCTGCGTATAGAGGATTTTTTGGGTGCAGGCATTTCTCAAAGACCAATTCTTTTTTATTAAAAAATAAAATTATTCCTATTGATTGGTAAGCATAGAAAATAATTCATGCTTATTTGATTTGATTAGCTCATTTTGAATATCTTGCTCTATAAAACAATTATATATTTTATAGTTTTCATATTCTAACTTTTTACCCAGGGGCTTGATATTATTTTCAAGTGGGTGATCAGTGTTTTCAATTACAGCACAGAAAGATCTCCTATTCACACCCAAGTAATGCATTCTAGCTATTATTTCCTGCCCTCTAAAACACCCTTTGGTAAAGGAAACTCTTAACTTGTCATAATTAAGCTCTAGTGGTCTATATAAAGCTATATCATCAAAACAAAGGGAGTGGTTAAGTGCTAATTTATTAATAATTTGCCATTTAGCAAGGCTTATTTCATTAGAAATAGATTTTTTATTTTCTATAATTTCTACCTCAAGATCAAATCTACCATTTGAAAGAAACGAATTTTTATTTTTTGGCTTTTTTATGCTCTCAATAACATGACCTTGAATACTCTCGTCTCCTAGATGAAAAGTTACTCCAAAAAATTTAGCATATGGCATTAAATCTTCAACAAATGTCTCTATTAAGGATTCTTCAATAATTATTTTAAAGTTTTTATTAACTTTTTGAATCAAGAATCCTGCCATTACAAGGCCTTTTTGATTGCATATGCAAGAGAGTTGAGATGACAAATCACTAAGCTCAGAAATATCTGAAGATACCTGACCTTGAAGAAAGTCTTTTATCTTTTGATCATCACCCTTAATATGTAAGACTTTTAAAGATCTTAAATATAGCGAACCAAATGATATTAATTTATTTTGTATATCTATTTTCTTGTAAAATTATTCTATAACAAAACTATATTAACCAATGAATCAAGAAATAAACAGAATATACTGGAAATGCAGAAGAGGAATGAGAGAAATAGATCTTTTATTAAGAGAGTTTGCTCAAGAAAAATTGCCTATGTTGGATGAAAAGGACGTTAGTATCTTTGATTCAATCCTTGATTATGATGACCAGAAGCTTTTTGATTATATATTTAAGAACGTATCTCTTAACAACCCGCAACATGAATCATTTATTAATAACAACTTAAAAAAATTTACCAAGCAAGGAAACTTTTGATCTATTTACCTGTCTTAAAGTAAAAGGAATTAATTTTAATGAAAACTAATGTCCACAACGAAGATGACCTTTTAATAATTAAGGCACAAAATGGAGATGAAGGAGCTTTTAAATTTTTGATGACCAAATATTATCCCAGAGTTTATGCGTCGCTTTTTGCATTCACCAAATCAAGAGAGGACTCCGAAGACTTAACCCAACTAACTTTTATTAAGGTGTGGCAAAAGATTAATTCTTTTAGAGGCGATAGTGCTTTTTTTACATGGGTATATAGAATTGCAATCAACCTTGCAAAAAATCATTTTGCTAGCTCTTCATCTAAAAAAGATAAAGTAAATATATCCTCAGATGATCTGGAAATAGATATTCCATCTTATGAAAATCCTGAAATTTCTTTAATGCATAAACAATCACTTCAAAACATTCAATCATATGTAAAAACATTACCTGAATCTCTCAAAACAGCATTTACCTTGAGGGAGGTTGATGGAAAAAGCTATGAAGAGATATCTATTATTACTGACACACCTATTGGCACAGTAAGGTCAAGAATTTTTAGAGCAAGAGAAAGCATCATTAATTATATTAATGGAGGAAATGAAAATCATGGATAAAAATAAAGAGAGACTATCAGCACTATTTGATGGTCAATTAAATGATATTGAATCTAGTGAAGTTTTAGCCTTGTTGGAATCAGACAAAGAATTGCAAAATGAATTAGCTGACTATGCCTTAATTCACTCTGCAATGAACGATGAAGATTCTAAAATAATATCAATGGAGTCTATAAAGAAAACGAGGAATCCAAATATTTGGCTAACAAGCGGTCTCACTGCAGCTGCATCAGTGCTAATGACCGTTCTGATATTAAATGAAGGCAGCTTTTCAAGAATGTCTGTAAATTCTGATGCTCAAGACAAACTTGCAGTTGCAATTAATAGCACTGAAGCACAAGAAATTATAGAAAATAGCGGCAATAGTCTAGTGGACCATGTTTTGAACGTTATTAATAATCCGGATTTCATGAATTCAACAAGTCAAAACATCGATTTAAGAAATGTTGGCTTTGCTTTACAGAATGACCAAAGGAGAATCTATAGAAGAGGCAATGAAAACTTTACTCTACGAGTTGAAAAAAAGAATTTAGGTCTTAATAAGGTTAGATATTGGAAACATAACAATAAAATGATTTATCTAGTACCTTTGAATGACGGAACTGTTGTAACTATCTATGGAAACATTGATACTAAATCAGCTATAGAAATTGCTAGAAATATTAAAAAATAACCTACCCAAAAATATGAATATTACAAAAACTAAATTATCTTCCTTGATTATATCTCTATCATTTGCATCAAGCCTTTATGCCTCAGGTTTACCAGAGAATATATCGGAATTAGTTGATGATGCTGCTCCTGCGGTAGTGAACATAACCTCAAAAAGAGAAGTAAAACAAGGTCAGTCATTTGGCTATGGAGGTATTCCGGAAGAAATGCTTGAAAGATTTGGCATCCCAAGACAATACAGAGAAGCCCCTGAAAGAACGAGAGAGTCTATTTCATATGGATCAGGTTTTATTTTAAAAGATAATTATATTTTAACAAACTACCATGTTGTTAAAGATGCAACAGAGGTTATTGTTTCTCTTGCTGATAGAAGAGAGTTTGTGGCTGAGATTATTGGAGTAGACGCATTGTCTGATTTAGCAGTACTAAAGGTAGATGGGAATAAACTTCCAAAGGTCAAGGTTGGAGATAGCGATAAGCTAAAAGTTGGGGATTGGGTTGTTGCTATAGGATCTCCTTTTAGTTTTGATTTCTCGGTTACAGCAGGAATTGTTAGCGCTAAGGGAAGAAGTATTCAAAATAATAATATTGGTAATTATGTTCCTTTTCTTCAGACTGATGTTGCTATTAATCCAGGCAACTCTGGGGGTCCATTGTTTGACCTTGATGGGAATGTTGTTGGAATCAACTCGCAAATATACTCAAGAAGCGGAGGCTATCAAGGCCTTGCTTTTGCTATTCCAGTTAATGTGGCTGTAGATGTTGCAGATCAAATTATTAATACGGGAGAAGTTCTAAGAGGATATCTAGGTGTAAGAATGAGCGAGGTAGATAGTGATCTTGCTGATGCACTAGGCATGAATAAACCATATGGCGCACTAATCAATGATGTTGAGGAGGGAGAATCAGCTGATGATGCAGGCTTGCTTCCTGGCGACGTTATAATTGAATTCGACGACAAAGAAATAAAATTTAGCACTGATCTTCCTCATGTAGTTGGTCAGCTTCAACCAGAAACAAAAACATATGCAAAAGTAATCAGAGACGGTGAAGAAATACAGCTTAGCTTTTCTCTTGGCGAGCTTCCAGCAAATAAAGAGTCTTTCGTTCCTGCAAAATCTCAAAACTCTTCTGATCCAATTGGTTTAAAGGTTGCTGAAATTGATAGAGACAATCCATCAATGTCGAACCTTCCTGAGGGCGTTATAGTTTCAAGAGTCAATCAAGGGTCTCCTGCTTCAGGAAAGATATCCCGAGGAGATGTCATCACAATGATGCAGCATAAAGGAAAAAAATTTAAGTTTGAAGATATCGAATCTTTTGAGCTAGCTTTAGAAAACTTTACTTCTGGAGATAAGGTAGCATTTCATATAAATAGAAATGGCTCTCGTTTAATAAGATCAATAACTATTAATTAGCATTTATAAGGAGCAATAGCTCCAAAGTTGCTCTATATAAATGTAAAATAGCAGCATCTTATGAAACATATTAGAAACTTCTCAGTTATTGCCCATATTGATCATGGCAAATCAACCCTGTCAGACAGATTGATAGAGTATTGTGGTGGCCTGACTAAAAGAGAGATGTCAGAGCAAATCCTTGATTCTATGGATATTGAAAGGGAAAGAGGAATTACTATAAAAGCTCAGGCAGTAACTTTAGAATATACAAAAGGTGATGTTCAATACCTTCTTAACTTTATTGATACACCTGGTCACGTAGATTTTTCATATGAAGTATCAAGATCTTTATCAGCATGCGAAGGGGCATTACTTGTCGTTGACGGCTCTCAAGGTGTAGAAGCCCAAACCCTTGCAAATTGCTATACGGCTGTTGATCAAGGATTAGAGGTAGTTCCAGTAATTAATAAAATTGATTTACCTCAAGCTGAGCCAGATAGAGTTAAGCAAGAAATAGAAGACATGATTGGTATCAATGCAATCTCTGCGCCTCTTGTTAGTGCCAAGACTGGGGTAGGCATAGAAGACCTATTAGATGTCTTGATATCAGACATTCCATCACCTGAAGGAGACCCTGAAGCACCGCTTCAAGCTCTTATAGTAGATTCATGGTTCGATTCCTATTTGGGGGTAGTCTCTTTAATCAGAATAAAGAATGGCTCTCTAAGTAGCGGACAAAAATTTAAAATTCATTCAACAGGCTTAAGTCATAACGCAGATGAGATTGGCATTTTTTCTCCAAAAAAAGTGAAGAAGCAAAAGCTTTCTGCTGGAGAGGTTGGCTATCTTGTTGCAGGAATTAAAAATATCAAAGGCGCCCCTGTTGGCGACACGATCATGAACTCAGCAGATGAGACTACAGAAGTCTTGCCTGGGTTTAAAAAAGTAAATCCTAAAGTTTTTGCTTCAATGTTTACTGTGAACTCTGATGATTACGAAAGATTTAGAGATGCTTTATCAAAACTTGTTCTTAATGATTCCTCATTAGTATATGAACCAGAGGTTTCTGATGCACTAGGGTTTGGCTTCAGATGCGGTTTCCTTGGAACTCTTCATATGGAAGTTATCAGAGAGAGACTAGAAAGAGAATACGATTTAGATCTTATATCAACAGCTCCATCTGTTGAATATGAAGTTCTGAAGACGGATGGCACTGTCCTAAAATGTGATAATCCTTCCCAGCTTCCTGCTCCAAATGATATAGATGAAATCAGAGAACCTATTGTTAATACAACAATCCTTACTCCTAACGAGTATGTTGGCAATGTAATAACTTTATGTACCGGCAAAAGAGGCATCCAAAAGGATATGACTTATTTTGGTAACCAGGTATCCATTGTTTTTGAACTTCCTTTATCATCAGTGATTGTAGATTTTTTTGATCAAATAAAATCATCTACTAAAGGTTTTGCATCTATTGAGTATTCTCTAATTGGATTTATAAAATCTGATCTAACTAAGATAGATATCCTTATTAATAATCAAAAAATCGATGCTTTATCAATGATTGTTCATAAATCATTCTCGAATCAAAAGGCTAGAGAAATTGCAGCAAATTTACAAAAGCTAATACCAAGGCAAATGTTTGATGTTCCAATTCAGGTAGCGCTAGGTTCAAAAATTATTTCTAGAGAAACAGTAAAAGCGCTTCGTAAGAACGTTACTGCAAAATGCTATGGCGGAGATATTAGTAGAAAAAAGAAGCTTCTTGAAAAACAAAAAGATGGAAAGAAGAAGATGAAACAGTTTGGTAAGGTTTCGATACCACAAGATGCTTTCTTAAATTATTTTAAATCAGGAGAGTAATTTGTTAACGGATCCTTTATTTATACTTTCTTTACTAGGAATGGGTGTATGTCTTGGTGTTTGGGTTAATGACACTATAAAAAAACCAGAGACTAAAAGTTTTCTTGTTGAGAATATTTCTTCAGTTTCAACTGTATTTGGCATGCTTATGCTTGTCAGTATTTTTATCAACGCAGGTGACCTTGGAATCATTCTTTTATTTGGATCGCTAATTGCACTTATCGTTCTTGTGATTGGGATTGGACTTAAAAACAAAGAGATAATATCAACATCCAGAGGTTACTTTATTCCTTTATTTATTATTTTTATTTTAAGAACTTTTTTATATGAGCCTTATCAGATTCCATCAGGCTCAATGATGCCTGGGTTAAAGGTTGGCGACTTTTTGCTTGTTGATAAAAATTCATATGGCTTGAAGGTGAATAGAGTAGGTGGTCCTTTTGCATTAGATCATGACCCTGAATATGGCGATGTTGTAGTTTTTATACCTCGCAACAATCCTGTGCCCTACGTAAAAAGACTCATCGGCAAACCTGGCGACTCAATCAGAATAATAGATAAAAAAATATATATAAATGGCGCGCCAGTTCAAAAAGATTTTCTAAAATCAGAGAAGGAAACTATTACTAAAAGATTTAGAAATTCTTCAGGAGAAATTTTTACACGTGAGAAAGAGGTTGTAGTGGATTATTTTTCTGAATCTCTTGGGGATGCTGTATTTACCACTAGAAATATTAGAGGCGAGAATGTTCAATACCCCTCTGAATGGACTATCCCGCAAGGCCATTACTTTGTGATGGGTGACAACAGGGATAACTCAAATGATAGTACAAAAGATGTAGGCTTTGTTCCTAGAGAGAATTTTTTTGGCACTGCAAGTTATCTTTTCATGACCTGGGAATGCTGGACTTGTATCCCGCACTTCTCAAGAGCTGGTAAGATTAATTAATGTCTTATAACGAACTACAAACCAGGCTTGGATATAGCTTTAAAAATATTGAACTACTAAAACTAGCTCTTATCCATAAAAGCTATAGCAATACTACCAATAATGAAAGACTGGAGTTCCTGGGTGACTCTATTCTCAATACCGTCATATCTCAGTATCTTTTTTTAAAATTTAGTAACGAGAAGGAAGGACTTTTGACCAGAATGAGGGCTTATCTTGTTAAGGCTGAGACTCTCACAATGAAAGCTGAGGAGCTTGGTCTTATTGACTATATTCAACTATCGAAGGGAACCGCTAATCTTTCAAGAGAACGTAAGAACTCAATTTTAGAAGACTCATTTGAAGCTACTATTGGTGCCATATTTTTAGACTCAGGCTGGGAGCAGGTAAATATGATTGTCCTTGGAATTTTTAATAACGAACTTAAACATTTATCAGCTGATATGAGTTTTAAGGATCCAAAAACTGAATTACAAGAACTGCTTCAGTCAATGAAGCTCGATCTTCCAATTTATTCTATTGAAGAAATTGCTGGCGGGGGCTTCAATTGTAGTGTGAATTACGATGATAATATCTTTGCCTCATCTGGGGTTACAAAACGTTCAGCAGAAACATCAACTGCTACCAAAGTTTTAGAGTATATGAGGAATATTAATGACTAATTACTGTGGTTACATTTCTATTATTGGCAAACCCAATGTAGGCAAGTCTACGATCTTGAATCATATCCTTGGAAAAAAAATATCTATAACTTCAAGAAAATCTCAGACCACTAGAAATAATATATTGGGAATAAAGACTTCAGGAAATAAACAAATGATATTTGCTGATACGCCGGGGATGCACATCAAATCTCCAAAGACCATGAACAAGGTCTTAAATCGTTCAGCGCAAAGTTTGATAGATGACTCTGATCTCATTCTATTTGTAGTCCAGAGACTAACCCTTGATGAGCAGGACTTGTCGGTGCTTGAAAAACTTAAAGAGGCAGGCTCTCAGGTTATATGTGTTGTGAACAAGGTAGACCAAATTACAGATAAAAACAAACTCTTACCTATGATGGCTAGATTAATGAGTGAATACAGCTTCTTAGATATCATTCCCATATCTGCAATCAATGATGAGGGTATAACTAATCTAGAAGAGCTTATCCACAAATACTTACCTGAAAATGAACATATTTACGGTGAGGAAGGTATCGAGAGTAAGCATAGAGATACTTTCATGATCTCTGAACTGATTAGGGAAAAGATAATAAGAATGCTTGGTGACGAACTTCCTCATGACACTTTTGTCCAGGTGGAGCTGTTGGAGGATGAGAAGCATATTTTAAAAATCCATGCTGTTATCTATGTTGTTCGTGATAGTCAAAAACAGATAGTCATTGGCAGAGGCGGCTCAACATTAAAAAAGATAGGACAGCAGGCAAGAATAGAGCTGGAGGAATACTTTAGTAAAAAAGTATTTTTAAAAACCTGGGTTAAGGTAAAGAAAAATTGGAATACGGATTCAGATTACATTCAGAGTCTAGGAGTTGGCGGCAGCTATGAGTCTTAGTGACTGGGATGAGTGCTTCTTACTTCATCAAAGGTCATTTGGAGAAACAAGCCTCATAGCAGAGGTCTTCAGTAAAAATAATGGAAAAATGTCTCTTATGGCAAGAGGTGCAAAGAAACCAAAATCTAAGTTCTTTGGATACCTAACACCCTTTACTAAGCTTCAGGTAACTTATTCAGGAAGGTCAGATATGAAAACTCTGACCAATATAGATAGGGACTTCTCAACTACTACCAATAGTTTTTCAAAAACAAGTTACAGCCTTTTGTATATTAATGAATTGCTCATGAGGTTACTTCCAAAGGATGCCGCCCAGGAAGACCTATTTTTTTTATATGAAGAATTTTTACATAAAGTAGCTAGGGGAGATGAGCTAGAAATTACCTTGAGGCACTTTGAGTTAGATCTTCTAGATATGCTGGGATATGGGTTAGATTTTGAAAATGATATCGATAGAAATGAGGCCATTGAATCAGAAAAGAACTATTCGTTCATTCCTGAAAGAGGGTTTAGAGAATCTATGAATTCAAATTTTTCTGGTGCAGATATTATCAATATAAGAACAAGAGAACTTTCAAAGGTATCAAAAAAATATCTAAAACATCTCACCCAAACAGCTATTCATTTCTGTTTGGATGGAAGAGATCTTGAGAGCAGAGATATCTTTAAGAGGATTAAGATATGATTCATGGAATTGGAACAGATATTGTTGAAATTAAAAGAATTGCAGAGATGAAATCTTTTGATGCTTTCGCAAATAAAATATTATCTGAAAATGAACTTAGCATTTTCCATGAAATCAAAGACGCTAAGAAAGCATCTTTCTTAGCTAAACAATTTGCTGGCAAAGAAGCAATCGCAAAAGCTTTTGGTACCGGCTTTAAAAATTCAATTCAAATGAGTAACATAGAAGTACTTCGAGATGAGGCAGGCAAACCTATTTTTAACGCTTTAAATGAACTTTCAGAAAAAATGATAGATTTGGGAATTACAAAGACACATGTTAGTCTTGCAGACGAAAGAGACTACGCAACAGCATTTGCAATATTAGAAATATGAAAAATATTATTTTATTAGGTCCTCCAGGGGCTGGAAAGGGTACTCAAGCAGACTTGATATGCGAGTTATGCAATATTCCAAAAATTAGTACAGGCGATATGCTTCGAGAGGCTGTGGCTTCTGGAAGTGATTTTGGAAAAAAAGTATCTCATATATTAGATACAGGTGGATTAGTCTCAGACCAGATTATCGGCTCTTTAATTGAAGATAGGCTAACCAAGCCAGACTGTTCTAATGGCTCACTATTTGATGGCGTTCCAAGGACACTTGGTCAAGCCAGCAAGCTTGATGAAATGGGCGTAAATTTCACTCATGTCATTGAGATAAGTGTTGATGATGAAGTTATTGTAAATAGAATGTCTGGAAGAAGAGTTCATCCTGGGTCGGGAAAAAATTACCATATTGATTTTAATCCTCCAGCGAATGAGGGTGTTGATGATGATACCGGTGAACCTTTAATACAAAGAGAGGATGATAAGCCCGAAACAGTTTTAAAAAGGCTGGATGTCTATCATGAACAAACCAAGCCTCTATCGGAATTTTATAAAAATAAATCATCGAACAGTGATCTTGTGTATTTTAGTGTAGACGGCTCAAGGTCTGTTGAGACTGTATTTAAAGACATATCAGATCAGATTTAGCTCATGAAGGTCATTGCAATTCAAAGTTCTGGGGATCAGACCTCGGTAAGTATTATTAATAATGATGATATTCTTTCTTACTCTCTAGATCACGAAAGAAAAGAACGACCAGACTGGAACAGGATGCTTCAAAATATTGGACTTAACGTAAATTTTTCTTTTACAGATATTGATCTTTTTGCATATGCAAATAGTACTGGCTCATATACAGCTACTAGAAGTGTTGCAAGCTACCTTAAAGGTATTTCTGTAGCATTGGATAAGCCTCTTATGGCAGTTAACACAGATAATATAGATGAGCTTTCAGCTGACTCAATTGCAAAATTAGCTTTGGATAGTTTTATACAATCCGACTGCGACGCCTCGTTATTTAATCCTGATGATGCTAATCCCATATATGCCTCAGACCCTCAATACAAAAAAATAAATGAGTGATCTTTTTTTAAGTTTTATTCTTGGGATTATTCAAGGACTTACTGAATTCTTGCCAGTATCTAGTTCAGCCCACTTACTTTTTCCTAGCTTGCTATTTGGAACTAATGACCTCGGATTATCCTTTGATATTGCTGTTCATGCAGGAACACTCATTGCAGTGATTTATTATTTTAGATCTGAGCTCACCAGTATGATAGTGGCGGTTTTAACTAATACAGAAAATGTATTGGGTCACAGAAGATTGTCCTACCAGTTAGTGCTTGCAACCATGCCAATAGTTTTTTTTGGTTTGTTTGCGTCCGACATGGTAGCCAATAATAGGGATAGTATTGAGAGTATTGCTTTAGCAAATATTATATTCGCAGCACTTCTATTATTTGCTTATAAATTCAGTCCTAGATCAAAGGAACTAATAGAACTTTCAGTTCTTGCAGCTCTTTTTGTTGGAGCCTTCCAGGTTTTTGCACTATTTCCAGGAGCATCTAGATCAGGTACGGCTATAACAGCTGCACTCCTTATTGGTTTAAATTTAAAAGATGCATCAAGGTTTGCTTTTCTTCTAGCTATTCCTACTATTTTAGGAGCTCTAGTTTTTTTATTAAAAGACATGATGTCATATAACGGATCAATTGATTTACTCCCTATGATAATTGGGTTTGTAACATCTATGGTCTTTGCTTTCTTAACGATTAAATACTTTCTGGCATTTGTAGAGAAAATTGGAATGTACCCATTTGTTCTTTACAGGGTCTTTCTTGGAGCAGTATTAGTCCTCTTGATATGAGTTGTTGTATATTCGCACAACCTGGTAAAGATTCAGAAGCTATTCAATATATTTCTGATTATCTAAGCATGAAAGTTGTGAATGAAATTCCCTTGTCTGGATCTTTTATTGATCTGAGAGAGAATGGCCTTCACTTCACAAAGGACCCAACTAATTTATCTAACTTTCTTCATGTGGATTTCTTGTCTGGACCCATGGGCTGGCGTCTAAAGAGAAGCGAGCATGAGACATCTTTTAAAAAAGCCATAGGTAAAAACAAGGAAGACATAACTATTTTTGATGGTACCGCAGGACTCTTATCGGACACTATTATTTTTCTAGCTCTTGGCCATAAGGTTATTGCTTGCGAGCAAAGTAAGATCATATTTCTTTTAGTTAATGACGCTATAGAGCGAGCCAAGGCCGAATTACCATTTCTTAAAAACTTGCTTTTTTTAAACGCTAAGTCCGAAACCCAATACAAAGAAACTCAAAATATTGATATTGTTTATCTTGATCCTATGTATCCAGAACCAAGCAAGAATGTTCTTAGGTCTGGTGATATAAGTACCATTAATCATATTTTACATATCGAGAATATTGATGACGGCGGGGACACAATCTTTTTTAGTATTAAAGAAAACAACTTTAAAAAAATTATTTTAAAAAGGCCTATTAAGGCTGACATAATAGACAAAAACATTAACTATCAGGTCAAAGGCAAGTCCACTCGATTTGATATTTATATATAATAAGACATACAAAATAGGAGTTAGCTAATGAACCCATTTGCAATGATGAAAGATGCGAAGAACATGGAAAAAATGATGAAGCCGGCATTGGAAAAATTTATGAAGGAAGCAGGATTTGTAAAAAAAGAAGAGCTTGAGCCAATGAAAAGAAGAATCGCTGAGCTCGAAGCAGAGGTAAATAAGTTAAAAGGTTAACTACGCTTTATGACTATAAGCCTTAAGGAATCAGATATCTCAAGAATCATTGAAATGG
>ERZ887830.143-NODE-143-length-48410-cov-90.885472_pt1 | contig 48410 bp, 52 predicted proteins | sample MGYA00521101_ERZ887830 | MGnify/ENA primary metagenome ERZ887830 (study PRJEB32303, sample SAMEA104408592) | aquatic metagenome | biome: Marine water; feature: Pelagic; material: water | place: Baltic Sea | collected 2014-06-05T16:38:00 | depth 1,762 m ... | reverse complement strand
CCAATTGTTGTTGTATCTCTCTGAGCAGGTGGGTTTGCTAGTTCAAACAAACGGGCCAGTCTATCGGTTACTGGAATGGTAGTTGGTCTTGGTTTAGTTTTCCATTCTTCCAATTTAGCGGGGAACCATGCTGCCTTCTTTGACATCTCGGTGTAATCAACGCCGCCGTATTTTAGCTCGCCGGTCTTCTTATATGACGTGGAAATGTCATGCAGAAACGTTCCAACCTTGAATGGATCCTCACCAATTGTTGTTGTATCTTTCCGACTAGGTGGGTTTGCTAGTTCAAACAAACGGGCCAGTCTATCGGTTACTGGAATGGTAGTTGGTCTTGGTTTAGTTTTCCATTCTTCCAATTTAGCGGGGAACCATACTGCCTTCTTTGACATCTCGGCATAATCAACGCCGCCGTATTTTAGCTCGCCGGTCTTCTTATATGACTGGGAAATCTTAGTCAGAAAACTTCCAACATTGAATGGATCCTCGCCAATTGTTGTTGTATCTTTCTGAGCAGGTGGGTTTGCTAGTCCAAACAAAATGGTAAATTTTGTCGTCATAATATTATTATATTTGTTCATAACCGCTTCAGCTAACATCTTAAACGTACCAACAGCGGTACACTCCACTGGCGATGCCAACATTAGCTTCCGTTTTGTTTGTTTATTACAAGATCCGGGGTCGGAAAATACTTGTTCAAACTCACAAAATGCGTCCGTTCCAAACAATGGCCATAGCATATTGTTTGCAACTTCAGATGCATCAACACTATCCGAAATTGGAGGAAGCCATACTCTAGCAATTTCTTTTTTACCATCAGCACGATTGCATCGTCCCGCCAATTGGATATTGTTTTTTATGCTCATTCGATAATCGGCAATAAAAACATCCGTACATCGTTTCACGGATATCCCTTCGTTATACTTACCAACAACAAATAGTACTCGAATCGTGCGATTTTCTTGAAGTTCCTTTACTGATGTTTTGGTTCTTACTAAGTTTAGTTCGCTGTGTTTCGATGAACCAAAATCAATTCTTGCATATTGTTTGCCATTGGCAGAATATCCGTTGATATAGTGTTTATATGAAGCAATTGCATCTTTAATGTGAGTAAAGTAGACAAATGTAAGTTCACCAACTCGTGCATCGCCAAATCTGGCGCGATTTTGTTTGTGGTGGGAATGTAACAAAAATTCGGCAACGAGTTGTGTACATGATGTACGTACATTTGGAGTGTTTGGATTTGCATACCGTACATCAGAAACGTTTGCATGAATAAGACCAATATTATATTCAACAATACGTCCTTCATCGATTACTTCTTTTCGTGAAATAACTGAATTTGGTATGGTCCATTTTGACGATTCCTTGCTTGTTAGAAACAGTGCACTTTGACGAAGTGCAACTCCATCTGGATGAAGAAGTTTTTCGATTGCAACATGTCGCTTGTTTAAATGGTTGTCCAAATGATGGCCTTCGTCAATGCAAATAAGATTGTATTGCATGCGTGGCTTGCTATCCTCATTGATGTATTCATCCATCCATGCATGTGTGACAACAGTTACGTTACACTTTCTATTATCTAGTACATGAGTCATTCTAAGTTCCATTTCATGTTGGTCAACAAGCACTGTTTCTGGTGCAACAACCAGTACTTTGTACTCTGATGGAAGCATCGCAAGAATTGCACGTAGAATCAATGTTTTCCCTGTACCAGTTGGCGCTTGTGCTGTAATGTACCTTATTTTTTCTGCAATACATTTCTTGATTTCATCAAATTGTCGCATTTGGGAGCGTGTCATTTGATCAAGCCTTGGGTAATCGAAAGCACTAATTTGCAGCGGCACATCAATGTGCGAAAATGCAACATGTTCGGGTACAACACATACTTCAATCTTGGGATGACGAAGTGCTTCGCGACCCCGTTGAGTTAGTATATGATCTGAATGAATAATAAGGTAAAATTTATAATATACAAGACCACGTTGTTCTAACTGGACTGCCATTGCATAAAACGATAAACATTCTTCAAATGAAATAGATTTTCTGAATTTTATCTGATATAGACTTGTTTCTGATAACGCGTCAATTCCACGATCAACAAATCCGCGTTCGCCATTAGATCGCGTTAAAACACCAAGTGCTTCTATTTCTGGAAGGTTGTCCGATTGACATAAAAGTGGATGGTTATGTGCAACGTCAGAGGTTAATGTAATTTTTAGTTCAGTGGCCACGCCTCTTTCATAATCTTTCCATCGTTCGGAATGATATTCTTGGAGAAACATATACTTAGTTATTCAATAAACAATACGCTGTTAATTACACTCGACTACACTAATAATATAATGATGAGTCCGTGTACACATGGATGAAAAATTATGAATACGACACATTACGTACGTATACCCCACATAAAATGGGAACTTAACATGTTGTGACAGTACATCATCTGTAAGTAATGACATGTCACCCCAGAACATCTTACCATCCTGGAGAGTTTTTATTTCTTGTAATGTCATATTGGTATATTTAACGGGTTTTACCGTCGGTTCCGATACTAGTTGACGTGCCCCCGCATGCATAAATTGTTCAGGATCGATATCTTCATTATCTAAAATAATGTTCATCGACTGTTCATCGTCACTTTTATTAATTACAAACTGCTGTACCATCTTAAACATTCCAACACGATATAGTTTTTCTGGCTCAGATGAACCAAGTTCATCATATTTTCTTTTTGCACTATTCATTAAATTTAGATATAGCCCTTCTGGCATTTCATCTTTATGTGATTCAATAATATCCAATGTAGTGTGTAGAGACATACGTATAACTTAACGAGTACTGTATACAACCCAGGTGACACAAAATTAAACAATTAGTTTACTAGTTTATGCACCGCACACATCGCAGTCGGTATTTTCAGAAGTATCAATGGTGAATTTAATCGCATCTGCAGCCGGGCGCGTACGAAGATAATACATACCTATTTAAATTATAACATGTTAAGATATATAATGCGTATACTGTATGTGATAAATTGCGAGGGCACCTGTCTTAAGACCGGATTTCCAACCGTAGAAATGCATGGATGTAAGCTTGGCGGAGGTTGGCTGAGTCATGAATACGTTAAACGACTGGCTCTGGCATATAAAAGCACCGCGATCGGCCGCCATATCAATGAGAGTTCGCATTGAAATTTCCCATACGGTTTTGTAAATTGGCTTTAAATCTTCTGGAAATCCCGGAATGTTCTGCACAGAACCATTAGCGGCGATGATATAGTTCTTCATGCTGTCACCCCACAGTCCACGATCGGAAAGATCCTTGACTAGGTACTTATTAACTACCGGAAATTCTCCGGAAAGAACACGGCGTGAATAAAGATTACTAGTAAAGGGTTCGAAGCACTCGTTGTTTCCGAGGATCTGTGCAGTAGAAGCAGTGGGCATGGGCGCTGTAACGAGGGAGTTACGAGTACCATGCTTCTTAACGTTGGAACGTAGCGTATCCCAGTTCCATCGGACAGATGGCGTGACATTCCACATATCAAACTGGAATTTTCCATTGGACAGAGGCGATCCTTCATAAGTAGAGTACTTTCCCTTGGTTTTTGCTAAATCACACGAAGCAGTCATTGCGGCAAAATACATCGTTTCAAAGATCTCTTTATTTAGAACACGAGCATCAGGCGAATCAAATGAAATCTTGAGCATCATAAAAACGTCAGCGAGGCCCTGTACACCAAGACCAATCGGGCGATGACGCATGTTAGAACGCTCGGCTTCCGGAATTGGATAATAATTCTTGTCGATAACCTTGTCGAGATTGCAAGTAGCATGATAGGTTACGTCATAAAGATGCTGGTGGTCAAAAGAACCATCTTTTACAAACGACGGCAATGCAATAGACGCAAGGTTGCATACGGCAGTCTCGTCGGGAGCGGTGTATTCAATAATCTCGGTACATAGATTGCTCTGTTGAATTGTACCAAGGTGCTGCTGGTTGGACTTGCGGTTGCATGAATCTTTGTACAACATATAGGGTGTTCCTGTCTCAATCTGTGAATCCATAATGGCAAACCATAGCTTCTGTGCGGGAATTGTCTTACGAGCCTTTCCCTCCGATTCATACTTTTCGTATAGAGCAACATAGTCGTCACCCCATACATCGGAAAGACCTGGACATTCGTGTGGGCAAAAGAGTGACCAATTCTTACCTGCCTCCACGCGCTTCATAAAATGGTCAGAAACCCAAAGTGCATAGAACAGATCACGCGCACGCAATTCCTCTTTTCCCGTGTTTTTCCGGAGCTCAAGAAACTCAAAAATATCGGCATGATGAGGCTCGAGATACATAGCAAACGCCCCTTTGCGCCGACCACCACCTATATATTAAAGAATACATGTGAGAACAAATAACATACAAACTAATATTGTCTATAAATACCTTGATCAACATATCGAGCAGTAGAGTCAAACACCCTAAGCATTGGTACCAGACCATTCGAATATCCACCAGTACCACTAATGTAACTGTTCTGTGCGCGAACATTGTGAATTGAAACACCGATTCCACCGGCATTCTTGGAAATAAGTGCACAGTTTTTAATCGTATCAAAGATACCCTCAATTGAATCATCCTTCATCTTCAAAAGGAAGCAAGAGGACATCTGTGGATTCTTTGTACCAGCGTTGTACATCGTTGGAGTGGCATGGGTAAATTTCTTCTGACTTAGAAGCTTATATGTTTCAATAGCTGCATCAACATCCGGGCAATGGATACCGATCGCAACACGCATTAGCATATGCTGTGGGCGTTCAACAATATCACCATTGATACGAGATAGGTAGGATTTCTCCATCGTCTTATATCCGAAAATATCATACTCGAGATCCTTCTCGTAATTGATGACGTCATCGAAAACATCCGCATTAGAACGGATACATTCAATAATGTCATCGGCAATGAGTGGTGACCATTGACCGGTCTTTGTATTGACATAGTTATACAGACTATCCATGACACTGGAAAACTTATTTGATGTCATTTTATGAAGAGACGAAACTGCAATTCGAGCAGCCAGTTTGGAGTAATCAGGATGCGTCATGGTCAGATAAGTTGCAGTTTCCACGGCAAGATTGTCTAGCTGAACAGTTGTAACACCATCATATAGACCCTGAACAACCTTGATGGATACAACTGCCGGATCAACATGATCCAGTCCATAGCTAAGGTTCTTAAGACGCTTCATAATCTTATCGAGCTGAACCGACTCAGATGTTCCATTGCGCTTAATGACTTCCATAATACCTATTAAAAAAATTATGAGTTAATATATAAATCCTAAACATATAGATAGAAAATGTGTTGTTAGCTCACCGATATTCTATAAATGTTATTGATTGCGTGCATATTCCTGGACTGATTTAGAAATCACATAATTAGCTAAACAGATATTTCCGATAACACAAAATATTTCATTTATAGATGTTGCCATTCTTAACGTACTGTCCGTTATCTTGATCATTTCCATTATTAAAAACATTACCCAGTTCAATGAGAATATAAGAAGCCACTTTCCGTTTGTTGCTGGTAACCCAGTCCATATATAAATACACCACGACAGCACGGTATGTAGTCTGGCATATTGTGTAAGAGTGCCGTTTATTTCTATACTAAAACTTACCGTTATAAACATGAGCATGGATGTTATCATCCTGGATGTATTTACCGCAGATATTCTCACCTTTGGTGAGATGTTTAGATATGCAACTGAAAATGCATGATGACTCATGCACATATATGCCATGTTGCAAATATTTATAAGAATTACATGTAAGATCATCACATCTACCAGATGGAACAAAAACCTAGCTACGAAATATATCAAGATACAATGGACCGTTAATTGAGCACTCCTTAATGGGGTATGAAGTGGAAATACGTTTATTAGAGAAAATATCAGTACGAACCCAAACAAATTAAGCATGGGTCCAAACCCCCGATCTATTACATACACTGCAGATGGATGTATCACAATTGACATTCTTTATAAGAATACATACAAAATAATCAGATTTACTATTTTATATCCACTATAAATAAACGACTAGAATGTTTACTGACCTCACTAATCAGATCTTAGAACTCGCCGGTCTTCCACCAACCACGCTTGGTGATGAACCACTTCTACTATCATGGAAGGATGCACTTGATCTAGAGACATCCGGTTCATGGACCGCCGCGGTTCTCCGCATTACCGGTTATGACAAGACAACCGGATACCATGCAGTCGGGTATACCGATATCAATGCACTACTCCCATGCCTTAAGGCATTTGCCCCATTTCCAGAGGAATTTAGCGAGGAACTCCTTGATACACTCACGGTTCAGAAGTTTTCTCGTAATCCAGTGGTCTGGCGTGCACTAAAGAGTATGACAAAGCTTATCACAGACACACAGGAGGACTTTACTATCCACGTTCCCGATGTTGATGAAATCCGCACAAACATTGCTGATTTTCGCGCGAGCAAACTCGTTGCTGCTGCACAACCAAATCTTGCCAATATCCCGGAGCCAGAAATTACAGACACGAATGCTTCCATCCCAAAAGCTGTTCGTCAGGTCTTTACCAATCTAATCAAGGAAGTTTCCGCGGATTCCACTGCGGGTAAGAAGTTTGTTGCATACACCAAGACCATGACTGGTGAATTTATCCTAGCAAAACTGCAGGAGCTTCATGCTACATATGGTGAGGATTTCGAGGAGGCGTGTGATAACTCCGATACCGGATATCTATGCGATACCGTCGACTGGTCGCCACTATTCCCCGACGAAAAGCGTCGCAATTACTTCGTCACCAAGATTGATCAGGCCGACGACGAGCAACTAAAACGTATCCGTACCCAGCTCAATCACATGAATTCATTCACCCGCGTCCAGGGGCACCTCCCAACTGGGATGATGTCCAAGATTGAAGAATACACATCGGGTCTACTCACCAAGCTAAAAAATAAGGAAATGAAATTCAGTGATCTCAACATTGAAGAAATCGGCCGTGATGTAGTCGAGTCGAGCGCCGAGGCGGATGTGGATGCGATGGGTGAGAATATTAACGAGCTCATTCCAGTAATTCAGCGCAGCGGTCTCTTTGATCAGATCATGAAACAGCACATGCCTTAATTTGATGGTGCTATTTTATGTCCACAAAAATCAAATAATGCAGCAAGAAACAATACACCAAATAAAGAAAATCCAGTTACTACAATAGATCCTATTATTTTTGCACTTCCAGTATTCCATGTATCTAGTGTATCTACCATTACTTCCACTAGCGCGTCTGCCCATGTTAGTACGATAGATATAGCAAACGCTGTAAATAAACTATTTCTAAATAATAAAATTAATGGATCATTTGGATTCCAATTTTTTATGTATTCACCAGTTGTCATTGGTGCATTTGGTGCGATCCCGGAACGGGAGACGGGGGGTGTCATTTACTATTAGTGATATATAAATTACATGCGTTATTAAAATCTACACATCTTATTACACGTGGTGTGAAAACGATCACCATGCCAACCCAACGTATTATACTTCATACTATGCCATTTTTTATGCGATGGTCCAAGAACTTTGTGTTTACTCGGCGGCGGTCCAATCGACATTTTATCGGTAACATTGCAACGCATTGTGTTGTGCATATTAGATTTTATTAGTTTACTTGGTTGATCGTTTGGAATCGATCCCAATTTATTACGTGAGATACAACATGACAAGTCAGTGGCATCAATTTCAGAATTCCACAAATATTGATCCCATGCACGGAATGTTCTATTATGAAGACGTTCCGCTACACTACGAGTTGATTGTGTATTTCGTGTCCACGACAAACCAAAATTCAGATAACCCATATTCCGTTTATCATCAGTTCCAATTGCAATTATATCAACATTTCGTTGCCTTGCGGTAATAATTTGATGAATTGGGTCGGATACTATAGCATGGTCATTGTCCAAAAGTAGTACATCATACTTTTGTTTCAGCATATATTGCAGTGCAAATGTTTTATATAATTGAGATCTTGCCCATCCCCATAATTTTTTATTTAATATTTCACACCAAAATTCATCCGGAAGTAATGTAGATGATGTTTTAACTGGAAGTATATAATCATTACACAATAGAGGCGAATCGTCTTGATAAAATACAACAATGCAATTGAACTGACCATTTTGTGTTGTATGTTTCACCAAATTATTAAGCGACAACATGTAGTTACTACTTGAAGTAGTAACGACAATTGTACCATTTGCCGAACATTCATTAAATGTGCGACGAAACGACATACAATACTTACTTCCAAATGATACATGCATGTCGTGATATATCAGGTTTGTGTCTGTTTTATAAATTGCATATGTCATTGTTAACATATTGATAAGAACATAAAGTTTGTATAGGTACAGCATAGTTTACAAAACGTTTGCATAGACAATATGAATGCTACGAATACAGTATACAAATAAATTATACAAATAATTAAGAAATTTCAGTGAATAACCAACGCCTAGTTTCGTCGATTTGCTGAATACTACGTGTAGTATCTTTATAATGCCATAATTCCATTGGTAAATTTCCTCCAGTGATAGCGTCATTACTTTGTGCAACTAAAGTATCGACATATTTTAGAATAGATTTTCCATAAATATGTGAGGATATATGTGACGCCCCTTGTATTGGATGTTTTACATGTTCCACTGTTCTATATAAATTACTACATTTATTCTTTGATTTTGATGATGAACAATGTATAGCACTAAATAAATGTTTGTCATGTAATAATATTGATTTTCCAATCAAATCCACATGAGACGGTCGAATTAACCGTATCCATGCATTGTCAAAACAAGTAGAAAGTGTATCAGCTGCCATAACCGTATTTCGCATATACATTAATGATTGACGGGGGATAACAACTGGAAAGAATGTCATAAAATCCATATTTCTATATGAATTTATAATATTTGCATTTAAGTTACCATATCCGTTATTTGCAGATTTGTATATAACATTATTATCCCGTGATATCCATGATTTCGATGAATACGACCAGAAATACCAAAACGGTCGATTGTTTGTATCGAAATAATGATGATAACGTATTGGTAGTAGTGGAATAGAATCAACATCCCAAAATAATATATGTTTAGCAGTTGTATAATTGTCTGCCCAAGTAACATGCCATTGCATTTTGATATATTCGGATACATGATCAAATGCACGCGGGAAAGAATTTGTATGATATGACGTATTCGGTACATTATTAAAATACCGAGTTGCCATGATTACATCAGATGAAATCACATGAAGTCTATGGAAACAAGGCATGTTATTTACATATCCATTGACCCATTTCTTGAGTAAGATTTCTTCTTCTGATTTAAGTGACACCTTTATGAACGATTCAATATCATTCCATGGACTAGATGGTTTGCACATTCTAGTGTGCATCGGTTTATGCGATTTTGACAATGAATCTGATATTATATATGGTTCATTATCATATATATCTTGATTTGATGCAATCATGCAACGCGTACGAGCGAATAATACCTCTTGGCAACAGGGTGCATCTTGGTTATATTGATGTCCAATTATAGTAAAACCTGCGATATTATGCATATCAAATGCCAACTTACGCGGTGGGTATTTTTTATCAAGTTCACTGAAACGTTTGTTCCATATTGATTTCTTATTTGGATCGTATGGATAGTGAAGTTCAACTGACATCTGATCAGGAAGTAAGTGATGCATATTGGATTTAATTAGATCATTAAATAGATCCAACTCACAGCCCTCGCAGTCTATTTTAAGTACAGTAGGTGCAACATTTGGTGGTAGATTTATATATTTTAACATTGTTTCCCAGCTCATTGTCACATATTGCTTATTTGCATGTGGGGTTAATCGACTACGTCCGCCGTTTTTTAGATCAACATATCTCCATTCGGGATTTCCTATACAGATGAGATGTAGACGTACACGACTTTGTAGTTCTTTTGGTACACTCCAATCAAGTCCAGTTCCGGTACAATCGAAAGTTTCGACACGACAATTCGTTTTATTGAATATATCATATTCAAAATCCCATTTATTTTCAGAACCAATACTTATTACCGTACAATCATCACGCATTGCAAATTTCTCAACGTTACATAACATCTTAGATTCGGCGCCATGTTTACCAAAATATGATAGTTTACATATGGATGATACTGGCATGTCATTTTCATATAATAGTGATTTTGTATTTTCGTTTGATTCCCATGTTTTAAATTGTTCATTTGCAGCAGTTGCTTGGTCATGTGAAATTGCGCAATTATGTGAAAGCTCATGTGTATATTTTGATGAATTGCAACATAATGCATTGGTAGGTAACGTCCATACATATATATAAAACATATATATTATAATCTTCATTGTGTATTTTGTCAATAGTCTATTATTTCAGATACACTTACCATTGTTAATGTGACGTAAGGTTACTCAATATATACGTATGAAGTGGCATTGTTACCACATGTGTCAATGATGCTAATTTACCAAATGGTGATAAATTTACAAACTTTATATGCGTAAATAGTTCCGCGACACGATCTATAAACAGATGAACACCACGTGCCCCAGTTGCATGAATATTTGAACCAACTCGTTTTCGATCGAGAGTCAGAATATGTTGTTCAAATGAACTAGATGTATTCATCACAAAAGGATGATATGTATAAAAGTGCGTGATTTCATTTAAATCAACTCCAATAAATGCAACTTGTTTATATTTCATCTTTATTAAAATATCAATAATATATGTTATTGTTGCACCGCCACAATGTCCTTCTAACTGTATGTTACTTGTATATATACGATTGCCCATATTTGTAAACCCAGAAGGTGTACATGAATAATGTTTTTGTCGTTTTTTCATCGAATATGTTATCATTGCCAATGGGTGTTCTGGTTTTCTGCACAATACCTCGTACATTGATTTGCGTGAATGTTCTGACGTTACAAATGTAGTATATGTATACTTGGTTCTTCTATTTGTATCAAAATATTGCCACAAATCAGAATTTGTAGTGCCTTTAACCGATGCCATTTCAACATGATAAAAATCGGGTACAATGTACTCGTGGAAAAACATCTGATTCATACCCCATATGTCACTGATCTCATGCAATAAATTTGCTTGGGTTGATGTTACTGCTCCAGTTGACATCCCAGTCCCGACGATCGTGGCGATTTCATGACGTTTACGCGATTGAAGATATGCAAGACCAGAATATGTTTGATCCATGTGAAATAGTGGCAATTGACACAATTCCATGTCATTTTTTGATATATCTGAAGAATTAGACATTTTATATCCAATCAAACCAATTGTTGTACATACAATAATGAGTATAAACATACACATTGGCATACGATGCATGTGTATTGCGGCGTACCAAAACCAGTTGTAACTACAAAACCGTCACATTTAATATACCACTACTAACCCAATGCATATCCATATCACGTGCACGTATATAATTTTGTATGGACAATGCATCTGATACATTTGGCGAAATGACAGATAAGTTTACTCGTGCGAGGATTGACCCCATCGAAGAAAATGTAGAAGTTGTACCAAGTCGAATGACATGCGACGATCGAGACATTATACACATATCATCTAACGCAGAATTGTATTTGTTGTACGTAACACCAACACCCAACTTATGTAAAGTACGTTTATATTGTTGTGCCCATATTGGGTCATCTGATATCAGTGAGATGTGACGAATATTATTACGACGCAACCATGATGTAAAATAAGCATAATTATATTCCAGTGATGATATCGCCGACCACTGAGAAGTTATCTTATCCCCTCTACGAGCATGAACCGTTATATTCGACCATTTTGCATTACATGAATCAATGTATATATTTGAAGAGATGTTTCTCATTATTGTATTGATTACTTTACCCAAACTCCCATGCACGGAAGATATCCACGCTGCATCTTTAATTCCACATTGTGGGATAAATACTTTGTTGCTGGTTGGCAATATATACTCTGGCAATGTACGCCATGAATAATTCTCTCCCGATGTATACGTAAAATGCGGAGACAGTATCCGCGTCAGGTTATAAAACCCATGTTCTCTATTATAGTTCGCAATTACATGTGAATGAAGACAACCAGATGCAGTCAACAAGGATACCGCCGATATCGTTTCGAATATTAAATCACCAAGTCCAGTTCCACATGAAACATAGACATAACACTCATTTCTAGGATATGTTATAGTAATAAGTGAAATTAATGTAAGTAAACATATAGATAAAACTACGTACATGACTTGATCCAATACCAGGATGGATTAAGTAAATTAAATGTGTCACATTCACGATGACCGAGACCGATCTTATAAAAACTACTATCATATCCATCAACACTGCATGCCGAATGTGGTACATTGTATGTATCACTTATACGTGCAAGAATAATAGTCAATGCAGACTGATCCTGGCGATGATTCGCTCGACTTGCACCAGTTGGTTCAATGCAATTTATATCCAATGCACACTCCTTCCATTCACGAACGATTTCGTCCATAAATTGCCCAGATTTACTAAATGATATCATAGCAGCATTGCAATTTGAATGTTGCATGTCCACGTGCCTGGTTCCGTATCGTTCATTAAAGTAACGCACCATACCAGGATGCGTCCATTCTGCAATGATACCAGTAGATGCAGGGGAATATACCCCACCATATTGTCTTGCCAGATTCATTAGTTCATATATGGCATTAGTGTTAGTTATTCTTGTTCCCGCATCTAACCATACCACGTCAGTGCGTGTCTCTAGCATTTCCGATACAATTAATGGTTTCCAGGCATAGTGACCTTTATAGTGTTGAGATGTCATTCTTACATGAGGTGGATACTTGTCGAAATCAAATGGAATTATATGTGCATGTACATGACTACTACGAATATATTCTTGGTGTATCTTATCAAGAGTGCCAATGATATATACAGTAACATCGTATACGCCGGATTTCCACAAAGATGTCAATAAGCACAATAATTGTTCCACGTGGGAAATATCTAATGCAGTTACCACCGATGGCATTGTATTTGATATACGTTGTTCTTTATAAGATTTCTGATATGTAATATATTCCGATGACAATGTTTCTGATAATTTGAAATTTCGTCGCGGAGAATCGTTTAGTGGGCTATATATACCAATTGACACATATCCCACTTTCCATTCGTATGAATATGACCGTCGAAATAAATCATGATCACTTCCTTCTAACACAAAACGACGTTCGTCAAGATAACCAAGTTTGTGTGTCATATTTCTCCGAAGAAAGAGTGGGCCTCTGTTTGCAGTTTGGCGTTCATGAAAACTGTTCGAATGAACCGCATTGTATTTATATTCTACATCTTTGCCACATTTTCCAATTTTATTCGATTCATCAAAGTCATGTGCACATCGTCCAGAAATACCAAATATGTTTGCATTATGTTTGTATACATCCAATATCTTATAATCCCACCCATGTTCATATATGTAAATATCAGGTTGGGTCAGTGCATATGCAATGTTTGGATTTGACACAAACATGCCAATGTTATTTGAACTGGTTTCATATATAGGGGTTGGTTGGTGAATTGCACGCATACGTTTACACGTTGAAGAAGCAAACCGTGATCTTAGGGAAATCAGGTTAGATAAACTTGCATCAATATTTCCCTCGAGTACAATAACTAATTCGTATGCAGTTGTAGAATGCGTTAGTATATGAGTTAATGACTTGTTTAATGCATCTGGTGAATTAAAGCTTGACATAATTATAGACAAATCAATGTCATAACGACTCTTAATTATATCAAGTACAATTATTGGATCACGACGTCCAAACAATGACAAGTTTGGGGAATTTACCGAAGTCTTTACTTGTGGCACAGTCCCAACCGTATTACATCGACGAATGCTTGGATATATATTAATAATAGTGTCTCCATTATAATAAGATCCGCATGATAGGTATGACATATACATTACAAGTAAGTGTAGCATAGTATGATTGCAACAATGTGTATGTTTGCACTTGGGTAAGATGGTATATGATATCATACACTTATAAATAATTAACAGATTTGGTCGATTTGTATGCACTAAATATTTTATAATCCTATTATTAAAGCATGCCATACCAAGCCAGTGTTGAATCTGATCTCCAGGGTGGAGACATCGGAGAAGTCTATGCGAGCAACACAATCGATCACATGACACACAGAGAGATTGATTCCGAGATTAAAAACAGTGACGGACACGTCGTAGGACATACTGTACGAAATGCATTTCCCGATGCAAATGCCGACTATTCAAATAAACAAATTGGAGCAAATCGTCTAATCACTCACCTTGGTCATAATCCATATGAGACACGAACCCGCAGAGAAACCATGAATGATATGCCAGAACGTGGCCCAGATGAACTCAAGGTGCAGCGGTCGCTTGCTACCCGTAACGCAAGCAATGCTCATCGTAATAACATCCAGATGCACCAAGGTGGAAATGTCCTCGGTGAAAAGATCATGGACAGTGGTCACCAATCTTACAACATGGGCGGTCAGGATCGCAGAGATTACAATGACCGGGTATACGTGGCACCAATTATTCGCAAGGCTGGTCTGGCTAAGCCAATTGAGGTAAACCCAAGTTCTCACGTTAACCCAGTTTCACAACAGTCTAGATTGGGACACATTACGGTAGGAAATCGCACCGAGACCCCACAGATGCGTGCTGTCGCGCGCTCCGCCAAAGATGCCACGGAAAAGAATTATATGGGAAGTATCCGCGTTCCTGATATTAACTCGAAACGCGCACAGACCACATTGTCTGATCACAACGTAAAAAATGACGTTACATTGGAAGCGCGGCGTCAGAGTGATTACACCCACGAGGGTGTAGTAAACCGTCATCATGATGTTTCATACCTACCATCAGTTCGCAATATGGATGAAAATCCAGTGAATGGTACATTTGATGTACGCAATACTTCTCACGAACGCGTTGATAATCTACCACCAGAGTATGATTATGCAAACATAAATTCCCGCAATGCACGTGAATCGATGGCACCCGGTGGCATGAACTTTACATCGGGCGAGACCCGTCCCACACCAAATCGTGCTGATTATGAAGACAACAAGACCACATTTATCAAACGGAGTGAGCTCGAAAAGGCAAACCCCATTGGTATTAACGATAAGAAGACAGTCAAGAAAACACCAGGCGGTGCTCGTTCTTACACGTTCGAGGCGATCGTTCACGACCGTGCCCCAGGTACAATCACAAATCCAGGCGAGGACGATTCACTTCATTCATACATTAATGGACCAACCAATGTGGATAACCGATCGCTTAATATCCATAACCGATTCAATTATAATGTCAAGCAGTCGGTTGCTGGTCGTCGCATGATTGTTCCAACTGCTACAATTGGTAAGCAGGAGAAGTGGAGAAAGCAGGTTTATGAACCAACCCCCGAGAATAATACAGTTCGTCCAGCACCCGCGAATTATACAAATCGCACGATTGGACCAGATTAGACCGTTTTATAAAAATATTATACTTAGTATAAAGAACAATGTTAGAAGGTATTGCACCCATCGTGGTACTACTAATTGGCGCAGCCGCTGGGATGGGAACATGTCTAGTTACTATGCTATGTTTTTATCTATCGTGCTGTGGTAGAATTCTATGCAGTTCATGTAGCTGCATAAAAAATTGTGTGGACCGTGATGGCCCAAACCGGGTTTAAATATAAACTATTTTTTACGAATTGTTTTCAAGAACGGCACCGGATGCATTTGACGCAACATTCTCATCGATCTGCGCAAGAAGTTCATCTGGTGACATGTCACGATTCATGAGGTCATTGAGGCGCTTATCGCGATAAGTACGTGGTGCAAACTTGATATCTGTCACTGGAAACACCCACTCACCAGAGTCGACAACGTAAATATTATGATCAAGTACGTTACGCGACGCGACGTTACGAACATAGCCATCTGCCTCCGCTTCGTCACGGCATGTGCGATAAATATAAAACAGAAATTCGGGTACATCTTCGACCGGATCATCGTTGATTACAGAAATACAATAGACGGACTGATTGATTGGGATACAATCAGATGTTAATACAGGAAGGTTATTATCAACAACCTCTTCAATTGTAGGCTCAGTTGGAGTCGCGTCCTCCATTTTTTCGGCAGTAATTGGCTTTTCATCCTTGATAATTGTAGCATTACGAAGTTCTTCTTGATGCTGTTTAAACCGCGCTTCACGCACAGAATTTTCAACATCGGCACGTTTCATGAGTTTCTCGGTCTTTGTCTTGATATAGTCAGGATCCTGTAGATAGTTAATATTGCTTGCAGCAAGAGTCCAACTGTGTGTCTCACAAATACCAAGATGACAAGTTGGGTCGACTGTCATGATTTTCTTACCATAATGAGCAGCGGCAGCAGCGGATCCAAATGTACCATAGATGCGAATTGCTGGATTTGTTGGGTCCGTCGCAATCGGTGGGACACCCACATGACTGATACTAAATAGAACGTGTGTTTGTTTCGTATCCTTGAATGGTAGCCTGGACCCTGATCCAGACGTTTTTTCAAAATTACGAGAAATCATAGAATTATCGGATAGCTCAGCAGAGAAGTCTGTCATTTCGTTGTTTATCTAACGGATCTAAAAAATACAATCTGATAACAATTTAAAATGCTCTATTTAGCAACACTTTGGATAGCTACAAACGAAATAACGCCAAAGACGATTGTAAACACTCCAACTCTCATCATATCAAGTGGCGGGTCTTCATATCTGGATACATTTGCTCCGAGTACAAATGACGGTCGTAGTGTTACAAGCGTGACAAGTACAACTACCATACCAACTAAAATAGCAATGTATGAATCTTTTGCGGCATACATGGCACGCTTCAAATATCCAGGGACACTGTTCTTTTCTGAAATTTTCTGACTAATTATACCATTCCAAATCGACCACCCACCGCCCTCTGCTCGGTCCCAATTGGAAATCTGCGGTGCGTCTTTAACTGGTAATGCAGACGATGCAATCGTGGACGTGACATCTGTACGTTTATCTTCTTTTGCATTTTCTTCAAAAACAGAGGGTGGTGCATTTGATAATGCGACAACAGAGTGATCAGGCGAAGATGTTTCTGGAGGAGCCGATGGTGCATATGAAGTTGCAGATTTCTTACTCTTTACTGACGTGGCAGTTGAATATGCAGTACTCTTTCCTCCTTTTGATATTTTGGTGGATGCACTACTGATTGCACTAGATTTGGCTGTTTTAGCCTTTGATACCTTTGATACCTTTGATACCTTTGATGGTTTTGATACAGAAGTAGATGCAGATTTAGACATGCTTGTAGACACACCAGAATCACTATACTCGTCCGATCCATAACTTCCAGACGACGAGCTCTCACTTGGTGGGCGTTTCTTGCCCATGTTTGCTTCTTTATATATCGTATATATTTTTTAAAGTCAAGTTATTATATGTGACATAGTGAAAGCAAATGCAATACTCTACATTTTTCATCTTTACTTACATATTTCCAATAACCTTATTATTTAGCCTATTTTGTGTGTATGGTCTACCGTCTATACTACAGGTTTTCACATCATTTGCGTTAATAATGGTATTAACCGGAACAGCAATGAGTGCGACATTACATAGGTATTTTTCGCATTCAGCATATAAAACAAGCAGATTATTTCAATGCGTACTTGGATTGTTTTCAACCCTGGCATATCAGGGCGGTCCTATATGGTGGGCAAGTAAACATCGAAGACATCATAAACATTGTGACGACCCATATGATCCACATAGTGTGGTGCAAACTAATTTCTTTTATTCATTTGTTGGATGGACTATTATGAAAAAAGAACAACCGATAGACACCGAGTTTGTCCAGAAATTCATGACATTTCCAGAGTTGGTCCTTATCGATCGTTTTTGGTATATGATCCCATGGACAATCTGGACAATTTCTTACATGTATATTGGATCATATGTTACATGTGTATTATTTGTTGCGCCAATGTTGGGTTGTAGATTTATTACATTATTATTTAATGTTGAATACCATACTCCTAATCGTCATTCAATCCCCGGAAAATGTCTGGCATTGGATACTGCTAGATTTCTAGGAGATTGTGTTGGAGAAAGTGGACATGCTAGACATCATATTCATCCATCCGAACTAGCAAGGCCATCGCTGGGTATACCATACTTTGACCTACCATATTATATATATCTAAAACCACTTATATACACTGGTTTAATTTGGTAGTAAGTTACTTTTTCTCATCGGGTGGCTGACTCTTGCTAATATTAGCAAAAATACCACCAATGAGCTTCTTCATGGCATCCTCCTTGGTAGTTTTACCAGAAAGAATGTCATCGTGTGCAGCGAATAAATTACAGAGTGCATGTGTCTGCATGCCACCACCTGCCATCTTGGCAAGAGTTGGGTGATATTTTTTAAACTCTTTGAGTTCATCATCCTCCTCCTCACCATTACGAATACGTTCCATGCACGCATCAATCTTGTCACGTGGCCATGGGGTAAATTCTAAAGAAAATGTATTTTCATAAACACGAGCCCCTTCCTTTTTTGCCTTCTTCATAAGTTCTTCTGGACGCATCTGAACAAGTTCAGTCTTGACATCTGGGTTATCAAGGGGGTTCATTGTTAGTGTCTTTCTATAGTATAAATATAATTCTAAATCTGATTAATTTTATATTGTGAATATAAAGTTATACGTATTTATGGAACAGCATGCAATTGACAATCATAGAATCACAATATTGGAAGAACGAGTAAAAGCACTTGAGACTCTAATAAGAAGTCGCCTTGGTGCCACATTAAACACTGCAGTTGAAACAAGCGGTCTCCACTGGATTCATGTAGGTGCAGATGAAGTAAATGACGATATAATTGAAGCAATCACAAGCATGTATATTGGTCGTAATTTCGAAGGATTTCGCGACCATGTTCAAGGACAATTCCCCGCGTCAGTTTTACTGCTAGGAGAAAACGGAAACGTGAGTCGCCCCGCTGCGGCAATTATTATTAAAAAGCATCCATGTGGTAATCATATAAAGTTGAATATCCACAAACACCGGTCACTCGTAACATCTCACATTGCACCCAAATATATCGAACTCCTCACAGGCGATACTCCACATTTTACCGAGATTAGTTCTGGTACACTTGAAGATGCAATTCGTGACTCAGGCGTTAACAATGTCACAGATCCAAACACTGTAACATTTATTGCCCAGATAGGTAGCTCTCGTATTGTACTTGACGCAGCAGACAGTAAATGTAGAATGCATCCGCTTGCCAATGGTGAACCATGTCCAGTCGGGTCGTATATTACACAGAGCGGAAAACGTATGGCTCTCTATGGAACTCCAAGAGTTATATAAATAATTTATAAACAGTATATTAAATATGGACAGTTCACAAATATTATATTCACTTGTAGTGAACATAATAAAACTGGCAATAATGGTATTTGTCTTTTATATCGTGAAGAATCAATTTGAGCTACAAACGGGAAAAACATTAACTTGGGACATGATTTTAGGCAAAGAGCCAATGTTTGATACAAAGGGTGACGGTTGTTCAGAATCGATTGAATCCGGTGCAACTATTGTAAAACGTACTCAGCGGTTTCATGATACGGAACATGGCAATGGTCTATTATGTTTTACAGATGATGGAATTTTGAAAAAATCACAAACGGGCGAAGTTATACACACAACAAGTAAGCTGCAGTTTACTGTGAACGAATACAATGATCTTATTGTTGAAAACAAATCATTTTAATGTTTCGCGTGATTCGCCAAACGTGCCGCTTCGAGTGAACCAACCTTTACACCCGCTTCAAACGCTGTTACGTGATTGGTTAAACCATGATATGTACGTTTGGATGCTTTTTTTCGTTCAAAACTAATTCCTACATACTGCTCAAAATCTTTAAATGTACGCGCTGTACCAACGGTTGCAGTTTTGGACATGGAACGTTTACTTGAATGTGCCCAATTAGAATCTTCTGGACGAGAGGCCCATGCCATAGTAATTGGAAGGGAATAAAAGTTAAATCCGTTTGTCCATAGTTTTATGGTATTTAATGTAATATCCATATCATCAGATGAGATAATATTGCCATCTACAAATTCAGTGTATGCTGGGGCAGGTGCAAAACTGAGAGCCGGCGACCAAAAGATGCTGGGAACTGGATCTTCTGGAACTTCATGAACTGCTGATGATCCTATAACCATTTTTCCACCTTTTAGTGCATTCAGTTTAAAATATGTCGGGCGGATATTTGATTGCATATTTTTTGGCATTACTGCACTTGTAAATATAGTATGACGATTTTTGATTGGTTTTATCATGTCTATGAGAATCTTGTCCCAATCCTTGCATATTTCTGCATTGCTCTGCAATGTCATCACATACCGTTCCCCACGATAGAGATGTTTCATTAAATACGCACGCGCGTCAGACGCAGACGAATGTTTTGATTGTATGGTTTTCATATTTCGCGCAACTCGTACACTTGGTTGTAACTGTACCGGTAGCTGATTTTTTAGATGATCATTCATGTCATATGCAGCCACCATAACACGAGATGGTTCGTATGCGTTATTATACAGTCCCTCTATTGTATTCAATATGGGTGGTTTTGTTGTTGTTGCAATCGCGGTATCCCGATTCGCAGGAGATACAACCAATACCAGTATCGTATCGTCTAAATCAACTGGATTTACCACATGATTGTTTCGATCGTTAATAGACCGGATGTGATACAAACAAACACAGATAATAGACGCTATTAATACACCAATTGCTAGTCGAAACTGTTTCCGATCAATGTCCTCTTCAGTCTCTTTGTCTGACTCTGTTTGTTGTGGCTTATCCATTTATATATTCCATATATTAAAATGAAAGACATAGAACGACGTTTACTTGCAGCACAACGATCACTAATGTTTGCCGAAGCAGAAGCCGGTGATTTTATAGTACTTCATAGTGAATTAGATCCACGGAGATCAATTCCCAAGTTTAGGAAATGCGGAACCATACTTAAAAAGAATGATACAATGCTTTACATAAAACCAGATGGTAGTGACGAACTGTTTAGTATAAAAAAGAATGATGCAAAGGCGCCATCATTTGATCTGCCACGATTTCATCGGTACGACAAGACGGACCAATCTACTCATATCATAAAAACAACCAATGTTACATATATTATTACCGTATTGGCGACTGGAGCGGTTACAATTCGCGATAATATGCACAAAATTATTTTGGAATTACATTCGCTGACGGCCTTACCAATTGGAACACAGGCGATATTGTTTCAACTTGATGAAAAAATATATATTTCAATCTCAGACAAGATCCAAATATTCAAGACACACATCACTGATGTGTCAATCCAGGATGACATTGTTTCATATAAAGCATCCGATAATTCAGAATGGTACACGGATTCGATCATATTGCATGATTCCAAAGATGGTGATATCACTGAAGATGTACAAAGGTTTATGTATAAAACCATAAAGAAGTTAGCCCCACACCGACGCTAGCCCTGGGGTGGCCTTGCAACTGTTATAAGAAGGTACCCCCTGTGTATGTAGATCATTGGTGATTTTATTAATCTTATCTCGTAGCATGACAGCACTTGGCGCATTTTCAGCATGTGAAATATCACGGGTCATTGCAGTCGTTCCTTTTGACGACGAATTATATGTTACTTTTTTAGCCGCCTTTTGAACAGCACCATTCCATGTCTGACGGACGGTGATATATTCCATGCATATACAAGTTAATATATACAAAGTATAAAAATATATGTCATTAAAGTAAACAAGTGTTCTATGTTTCGGAACAGAAGGGGAAATTTACCATTTCAAATCGCAGGCATTGAGATGTACATCTACCCGGTAGATGATGACGCAATCAAGTTTCATGATTTACAAGAAGGTGATATTATTGCAATGGAAGGCAAGCGTGTTACCAGTTTTGTGATTGCAGCAGCGTCCGGTAAAGTTTCACATGTTGGCCAAATGATGAAATTGGGAGGAAAGCTATGGCTTGTGGAAAGTGTTGATAAGATTAATTCGAGTATTACAAGATGGGATAATGAAGGATGTTGTCCCGTTCGTTCGGGTGTATCTGCATCTGCATTACCAACACTCATGTTTTTGTATAAACGAAGCGGTGTATATCGCCCAACACCTGCTCTTACTGAAAAAGAACTTGATATTATGCGTACGGAATTCTTAAAATTATATGGAAATCCATATGAAACAAACTTATTGATGTTTCTTAATGCATTTACTGGCATGCCTACATTGGGGAAGCGTAAGAATTTCTACTGTTCACAATTAACTGCATATTTATTTAGAAAAGCAGGGAGGCTTAACTCACATTATAATTTGATTCGGTACAAAACAGGGAACTATCGACCAAACGACCTTGTTAATTCTATAAAATGTAACTACAAGGGGAAACTGCCAGGTACAAAACCCATCGTATTTAAACGTCATGTTCACACCGACGAACCTACGACATCTTAATGTACTCATCTGGTTTTGATTGAACATTTGCAGCAATCTCATCGTGCCATGGATTTTTTAGCGACGATACGGGAACTGCCGGGTTAAATCTGTTTATAATATGCGCGTCACGTTCCATGGACGATTCTGCTGCGCGTTGGGACATACTTTTTAGTTCTGCTGCACCTACTTGCGTCGAAGACGGTACCATGACCGCATTTTCGTCGTCATTGCTTACAATTTCTAATTTTTTAGCCTCTTGAACATTTTCAACGGGAATCATTACAGATTCGGTAGTTGGTCCCGATGGTGTTGGGTCATCAAGTACAACCACACTATGTGTAACCGTCTTGGTGGAATCCACTTTGGTCATGCCATGCTCGGCCATGAAACGCATAACACGCTCCTCACAACTTGGCCAAATAAATAGTCGTACAATTAGATATACGAGATATGCAATAAGCATACCGGTTAGGAAAGAATCACTGTCCATATCTTTTATATATATTGATACAAAAAATAATGTATGATAATCTACTTAATTGTCGTGACGATCCATTTTTTGCTGATCTGCCCTTACTGCATTTGCAAATGCAGCCCTTGACGATGGGATCGACATCCCAGGGTTTGAGGTAGGTTCCTCTTCTTGTTTTACACAACATCCGCATGGGCACCCACAACTAAAACATCCGCATAAATTTAACGAGCACGCGAATCCAAAACCCATTTTATTTATTGCGATACAAAAAATTATATCAGATCCAGTTATTCTATAATTTATTTATTTAGTTACGGTGCCGACCATAAATAGACGCAAATATTCCACGAGAGACTGGCAGGTAGCTGCGACCAGTCTTAGATGATAGGATCATCCGTGTATCAGTATTTGTGGTTTCCGTTTTTACCACAACCGGAGATGTGAGTGGTGCGGAAATCTCCTCATCTTCCGTTACTTCAATGGGGACAGGAACATGTGAGGATGTCTCTAATTTTTCAACACGTTCAAGAATCTCACGGAACTTATCATTTAGATCCGCAATGGAATATGGAGCAGGCGGTGGGGATGATGGTTTATCAGTATCGTCTACGGTTGGATCCGTAGACGAGTTGTTATCGGCTCCGGTGGACGATTCCTCTGGGATAGTATCAGTTGGCTGATCTACTGGTGTATCGATTGGTTGTTCCTCACCAAGTGCTGCACTTGCACGCTTTAGCCATGCTGGCTCAGAAATTGGCGCGGTTCGTACGGTACCCGGGGAATCCGGACGATCTGGGAGGGGTGATGATGTTCCAGACATAATTAATAGTTCGTTCTTTACTTTATACTATAAATATAAAAAATTAAACCCGGTAATACAATCAGTCACGTCCCATATTTTTGGTATAATCTACAATCTATTCAAAACGCATATCCCCGGGGAAAATGCCACTGTATGCATCGACCGACCGATTCGCAGCACGCGAATCACTTACTGGACGATCATCCGATGGGATGATAAACGCCTGTGCAAGGCGCCACCCAACACCAAGTGCTGGATCCTTGCGTGCCCAAACACCAACATCTTCGAGAATGGCGATAATCTTGGCGTTACGAAGCTGGCCATTTCCACCATCCTGTGGGGATAGGAGATCGGTAGTTGTAATATTCTTCCAGGTATAACCGGTCTCGTCCTTGCCAGTCGCCATGCGAAGGGTAGGAGCATTTGGGAGACCAGTTGGGACAACCTTTACGCGCATGAAATGATAGTCATGCTGACGCTGTAGACGAAGGGACGCTTGGGTGACAAAGATAATGTTGTCACGTGTGATTTCTTCCGCGTTGTCATCAAACCATACCTTATCCTTTGCAACATCTGCAATATTGTTATGGAGTTCGCCGAAAAACTTCTTATAGTCATCTACATCATGATTGATGCGAATGTCCATGGTGTATGTAAGTGGTCCAAGATCACCTGGGTTCTTGATAGCCTGATCAATCTTGGCAAGAAATTCTGTAGCAGTCGTCGGCTTTCCGCCTTGACCAAATGGTGTGTTTAGGTACCATGGGACAGTTGCCCACCTTTCATATGAACCGACACGAAGTGCGATACCCGGATTAATGTATACTTTTGTGACAGCCTTCTTATTCCAATCAAAATCGGAAAACTTGACCTCGGATGGCTTGGTTGTGGTGAACTCATAAGTTGTGGAAGACATATGTATAGCTGTTATGTATTTGTGTAGTGTTTATATAGAGAGATCGAGTTGTATATGTGGTCAGAAGCAGGAGCTTCCAAATATGTTATACTATATGCATTACAAAATAACAATCTGACAACTTATAAACTATTATGAATATTATGACTATTATGAATATTATAAAACTTATTATGCCGTATTGGCTTTTCCTATTCTTGACTTTAGTATACGCTCAAGTACATCATCACGCGGTGCCTTTGCGTAATATGTTTGAAGTAGACCAGCGGCAGTTGCAAGTACCCCAAAGATGATTTGATTCCGGGCCTCTTTTCGTTGCAACACAACCTGTCTATATGAATTATATGCATAAAACGAACCAACAAGTAACATACATAAGAATAAGAAAGTATTCACATATGGCAGATATTCTTCCATTTTGTATACAAATGATATGTCTATTCGGCAGTTGATTTTGGCATGGTCATCTTCTCGGGCATATCACCTGGCCAATCCCATTCCATCTCGTTATAAATTTTCTTCATAACGGCATCCTGTGGTGGGATCTTTCCAGTACCTGAAAGAAGTGACAATGTTGGTAATAAATCATCGGCACCCATTAGTTCATAAATCCGATAAATGCAATAACTATATGATAAAAAGTTCTTACGATCAGCTGGCATGTATTTATTAAATGGCTCTTGGATGGCAATAAAGATTAAACCAGCAAGCTGATCCATTTCCGACGTTAGTCGTGGCGGAGGTACGCCGGTACACTTCATTGTAATCTGAGCCGTGTAGCGATATGTCTTTGACTTCATTTTATTTTTCTTGAGTATATCAAGTACAATATGCTGATCCACCTCATCTGGATGTACATTACGAAGAGCAAGTCCTTCCATAACTTTTTTAATTACATCATCGGGCACCACATATGTTTCTTTTGCTTGTGTACGTATAAGCCATTCGGTAAAATGATTGGATCGTTTGTATGAAAATGACTGGTTAAATACGACTTCGTCTCCAAATGATACAGCGGATGCCGTCGCATCTAACACAGCTGCCGAATATCCGCATTCTTGGCAATTAAGTAGTGAACGAGCAGCTTGCATCAACACGGGACCACCGCATTTAATACACTTGGAATCATCATTGTTAATTTTTACAATAGGGGCGGCTCCATTAACGATTGCGTTATATTCATGTGTTAATTTGTGTTTATCTGGACAGGTATCAGTTGCTGTAGTTGCTGCGCTGTGTTTAGGTTTTTTATTTGCAATTGCAATGGCCGTATCCATTCTATTTTGGCTAATCGTATACTTTGAAGTTAGTAGCTCAAGTCGTTCTACGTATATATCATTTTTGATTTTATCTACTTCATCTACTAATTGTTTACGTGTATTTGTTATAACTTTCCGTTTTAATATATTGCATCTGTTGTTTGGTAGTTTTGATAGTTCATGGTCAATGTCACCAATCTTTTGATTAATATCGTCAAGAGAATTACTCATATCCTTTACATCATTTTCTGCTTTTTCAATTACAGACGAAAGAGTTACTACTTCCACCGGTTGACGAGTACGCTTAATTGGCATAGAACTGGTATACTATATATGTGGAAAAAACTATAAATCTGATTGTGATATAAAAATATTTTATGTATATAAAGATCAAATGGGACGAACAAAAAAGCGTCTTGGTAAACGTAAGAATCTTAATGATCGCTTTCATAAATCCAAGGGTTTGTTTGACAATTTTAAATCAACCGCTGCAATCATGGAAGCATCGGTGGAAGAATCAGTCGAACAACTCAAGGAGGTAAGTATTCAGATTGATAAGGTTAATCGTGTTGGTCACATGACGATCTATGGAGTGGATACACCGTTTCGCATTGGGAAGAAACTTGGCGAAGGTTCATTTGGGGCAGTTTATGAACTAGCCGGTTCACTCGATGGAACTGTATTAAAAGTAGTTGGTTATGATCCACGCGATCCAGACAATGCTAGTTATGAAGACTGGGTTATACGCATTGTATCTGAAGCAGCACTCACTCGAATTTTTAGTGCAGTAAAAGCTGGACCAACTACACCGCCGATATCACTGGGTATGTCTCCTGATAAAAAAGTAGCATACTTCTTTATGGAAAGCATGTCTGGGTCTGGGTTTGATTTAATGGAAGCAATTCTATACAATGGTGATTTTAATAAATTTAAAAGTACACTTACAAAACAAATCAGACATCACATTACAGTAGCGGTCAAGCTCGGAATTGTTTGCACCGACATGAAACCCGATAATATGCTTTATCGTATCACAGATAAACACAAACTTAAGATTGTTCTTGCTGATTTCGATAGTCTGTTTTGTTGTGCTATTGCAGAATCATATGCAAGAAAGCATTTACATGGTGTAAAAATGGCAGTTCCAGACCGCAAAAACGATGGTCATTGGACCAATATTCACGGTACACTTCTACATGATCGCATTCCCGAAACGGGCGCACCATGTCCAACCAAACGAAACAAATACACACGACAAATTATCAAGGTAACACTTGGTTTGATTGGATCTATGATGAATCTATTTCCAGAGGAGCGTAGATATACTCGTAAATATCTTGGTGATCGTCGCAATCGCGGTGAATATGTCTTCGATCTGTTTAAAATTAGATGGGATCACTACAAACCACTCTTCATTGTGTAAACTTTTTAATTGGAGCATATGAATACCGATGCACAAATGGAATTGGTCCATTTTTTTCAATTGCAGCCATGTGTGCCTGTGTACCATACCCCATGTGATTCGAAAACCCATATTCTGGATAAGTCTTACTTAGCTCCTCCATATATAGGTCACGAGAAACCTTTGCAATTACAGATGCACATGAAATTGAATACATTCGAGAATCTCCCTTGATAAATGTCTGAATCTCTGATGTATCTACAAACATCTTTGGGGTCTTGTCACCGTCAACAAGTGCAAGGTTAGCACCGGACTCATTAATAACATTTCCCATTGCTTTCATTGTTGCCTTCAGGATGTTAATATCATCAATCTCATATGGTTCAATGAAGCTAGCATAACATTTGATATTTGAATTAAGTGTCAGATATTCAAATGCTTCCATGCGTTGTTTTTCTGTCATCTTTTTACTATCTTTGATTAGTGGATGAATTGGCTCATTTTCTGGCACAAAGCATGCGCCAGCCACAACTGGTCCCGCAAGACAGCCACGACCAGCTTCATCAACTCCAACTACAATATTATCACCGAAACTACCGAATGTGTTACATATAGTTAGAAGTTCTTCATCACGGTTCATGTTATAACTCAAGTTATACCGAAATTATTTAGTATTTGAGATATCTTACATGTGAATTAATTTTGTTCATATATAGTAAATGCCGGGACTAAAACCAACACGTGGAAAAAACTCACTTGGATATTATTCATCCTCAAGTGACGATGATGACAGCTCCGTTACTGTACGCAAAAAAGTCCTTCCCGTTGATAAAGTAGATCTAAATTCTTATATGGGAAAATGGTATCAGGTATATACATCACTATCGCCATTACTTACGTTTGAACTTGGTGGAAGAAACACAACTGCGGTGTATACTAAAACAGATAGACCCGACGTTATTGCAGTTTTAAATCGCAATGAACCATCCTATTTACCAGCACAGGAGATTCGTGGGTGGGCGCGCGCGTCTGGGAATCGCCCTGGTGTATTTCACGTAACGCTTGGTGCAGGTGCAGCATCTGATGCCGAGCATGCAGTATTCCGTGCGCCAGGTAACTATTGGATCGTTGCGCTTGGGCCAAAAGATGGTAATTTATACCAATGGTCTGTTGTTACAAATTCATCAAAGTCTCAACTCTATATCCTATGTCGTAATCCACAAGTATTTAAGGAAACATATGAAAAGGAAGTATTAAAACTTACTACGGAAATGGGGTTTACAACCACATGGAACCGTCCACGTGCAACTGAGCAATCGCATGATTAAATATCAGATTCATTTTTTTGAACCAACGAGTTAAGCATGATCTCTGAAGCATATGTATTTGGCAATGAGTGCACTATTAAATTTTCATCAGAAGTACCTCATACGATGGTAAATACAATCCGTCGCACTCTCATGCTAGATCTAGCAGAACTCGCACCGACTGACGTAACGATTCATAAAAATACTAGTGTTTATCCATGTGAGCTACTTGCACATCGCATCGGTTTGGTTCCTATCATTTCAGAATGTACAAACATATCTCTACAGGCAGTTGGGCCATGTACATTATATTCCGATTCCATTGTTTGCAAAGATACAGGTAAACCGGTTACGGAACCGGGCATTATGTTATTTCCGATTGGAACAGGTCATGAGATTAACTTTTCGTGCAAGTTAACAAAAGAAACCGGCAGAAAACATGCTCGGTTTGTTCACTGCTCATCCATATCGATGAAGAAGTGTAGTGTTGGTAACACACTACTAGAAAAAGAATGTTGGTGTGGTGCAAATTTCAAACCAAAAGAAACCGAACCATCATTTTGCTCTAGGTGTAACTGCAAAAAGTATAGCACAGGTAAAGATCATGATGTCCATTATGTACTGTCATACAAAACAATTAACCCGACCGTTCATCCAATTACATACACCATGCGAGCAATTGATGTAGTGTATAAAAAAATAGGAAAGCTCAAGGAAGTTGCTTCTTCACGGATGGAATGTTCTTAGCATTGTTTAGACCAGGTGGGTATGTCAAGTCGCGTTCTGGTTTCATACGTACATACACGCGTTTTGGTATTCTTACATTATTTTTATTACGATCCCCATCTTTAGTAACATATTTACAAATTAATTTTGCAATTATACAAAAGTATGGACGTATAGATACACCTGGCATTCCATTTCCTCCATTTTTTGCTGCCACTTCAAGTTCAGAAAGTGGCCAGTATTTTATCTGCCCCTTTTCAATATGCTCGTCTTTTACATGTACAGATAGGAGCGATCCATCTTTATTGTATTTGATCTCAACTGCCGGATGAGGAAATTGTATTTCCACTGGAGGGTTATTTATCATTTCGGTTGCTTGCGTATGTATACGATCAAATGCATTACTATCATTTGATTTCACACGCGTCCATCCGTCGTCAATCTCCTCATCACGCATATTATTACGATTCGTTGACTTTGTTAAAGTTTTTAAACGATTACCTACTTTTGATAGTTCAACTAAATAATTAATCGCATTTCCAAACCGCACAGGAAGATCCGGATCCCATGGAACATACTTAACATATGTCACATGAGTTCGAGTACCTCCCATCGTTTTTACGGCAATCTGGGCGATGTAATTCTTTGTTTCTAACATGTTGATAAGACTATTTTTATCAGAAAATATCATGCCTAGCGATTCTTCTATCATTTCACGCGCCGCGTTTACTGATGCACTCTCAGCTCCTATATTACCACCTTCAAATCCTGACCATTTTAACGACGAACTCCAATTTTTTACATATTTTTCTCGACCAAGTAATGCATATACAACTCCATTGGGTGCAGTACTTATCGGAACGATTCCTGCACCGGAGATGTTATATTCTTCAGGTGATTCATTATCACTATGCTCCATGTTTGCTTCTTATCTTTGACAACATAAAATTCAAATTCTATAATAATATACAATGCCCTCAACCACTACCAATCTATATGTTTCTCGTCTTACCGACGATGCTAAGCTTCCCACTAAGGGCACGGCAATGTCTGCCGGTTATGATCTATATTCGTCGGAGAACGTCAAGATTCCCCCATGGTCAAAAAAGATGGTATCGACGGGGCTAGCAATGACTGTTCCAGATGGTACATATGGCCGCATTGCACCACGAAGTGGCCTTGCTCACAAGAACTCAATTGATGTCCTAGCTGGCGTAATTGATCGGGGGTACATCGGAGAAGTAAAAGTGATTCTGATGAATCTTTCTACTGAGATTCAAGAATTTCCTAAACATACTCGCATTGCACAGCTTGTACTCGAAAAGATTGAGTATGCTGAAGTTAAAGAAGTAGTTGATCTCACAACTTCTGTTGTATCTGATCGCGGCACTAGTGGTTTTGGTAGTACCGGTATGATGTAAAATGTCAGATTTAATTTATTACTTTGATATATAGTATATCAAGTGTTACACTATACATGCCATCTAAAATAATTTCGAAGTATAATAAATTGTTTAAGAATAAACCAAAAGTGTCCAATATGGGGCGAGTTCAGTATGCAAATGGGAAAAAAGTGTATCCAAAAGCAGGGACGTCTGGGTATTCATATGTTGGGTTTTATGGACATTCTCGGGCGACTCATATAGTTGTTACCGCTGCATTTGGTTTAATTCCAACAAATATTAAACAACATACAGTAGAACATAAGATGGTTGGAGTTCAATATAGAAATGATAACAGATTAGAAAATCTAGTACTCGCTACACCAAAAGAACAAATCCAGTCTTCTCGTGAACAAAATACTGATAGGAAACTTGGTTCTAAAAAATGCGAAAAACCAATACTTTATAAACTATTGGACAGTGACACATGGTTACATTATAGCAGCGCATATTCGTTCTCGCGAGATTTTCCAGTAGCAAATAGTAGCATTTATAGAGTACTTTCAGGAACTAGAACACACGCAAACGGATATGAATTTAAATATCCATGTACAGAACACATACAAGGTGAAGTATGGAAAGACATAAAAATCAACGGCACATATTCGGGCGCACAAGTTTCAAACAAGTCCAGGTTTAAGGATATATTTGGAGTTATAAAAACCATAGATATTCCATCTGATGGGAGGCGAAAAATGTGTACTGTAAATTGCCGCCAGTTTCAATACGCTATTCTCGTATGGTCTGCGTTTAATAATTTTGATCTACAGACAGACGAATATGGAACAGGTAAAGGCTATCAGATTAATCACATAAACGGTATTTCATCAGACGATCGTCCCGAAAATCTTGAACGAATTACATCAGAAGACCATATTCGTCATACCGTAAAAATAGAAGGCCGACAATCCAACGCACAGCAACGGTCTAAACCTGTATTATGCAAACTAACAACCGATACAGAATGGACACTATATCCATCTATGTCAAACGCACGTACATCACTTTCTCTTAAATATATGAACATTAAAGATGTTATTTTAAAGAATGGAAACCGGGCAAAAACTGAAGGAGCCCATGGATTCTATGAAATGAAATCTGCATATGACGAAACACAAGATGACTTACCAGGGGAAATATGGGTTGATATAGAAGAAAAACACATGCAACCAGATTATTTTAAAAATTTAGCACTAGATTTGTATTCATAATTTTGTATTTACAATAAGAAAGAATGAAACTATCTGAAGTCAGTGACTCAACACGTAAATTGTTATTTTGGTTGATATGTATACCATCAAGAATTGGTATTGCATTAATTACAGCACTTGCATTTCCAAATGCAGTACCCGCGGTGAAATATGTATTCGGAATTGTTTATCTGTTACCAGTATTGGTATGGGCTATTTATATTCTTGGAATAAAACATAGAACAGCGGGGGCTTTTAAACAAACCGCATTTTGGGCAAACGCCCGTCCCATACATGCGACACTATGGCTAATTGCTTCTATACTTACATTTATTGGAACAACTGATTCATTTAGATGGGCCGGTGGGGTATTTGGTGCAGACATTATGGTAGGAATTGCACTATGGCTAGTAAACTATGATGTGGCATTTCGCAAACCAGATCTACCTACATAAGTGCATTTCGAATATCGACCATCTCCTTGATTAATGCATCGGACATTACTTTTTTTAAAGCTCCTGGTAGTGGTTGTGCTTCATTTGAATAGCCAGAAATCAATTTCACCTTGGATGCAACAATCGGATCAAGTACAGGTCGGATTAAACTCCAGATTGCTTGTGCAAATGACGGCGTTGAGAATACATATAATTTGTTTAACCGCCCGGGGTAAAAATGCGTAATTGTAGCAGCAATGTGTTTTAAAATATGAAGCATTTGTAGAACTTTTACATTTGGCCATCCTACTTTTTGTCGAATGTCGACATAAATGTTTACAGAATCGGTAGAATCGCGTGACATATTTGTTTGTATACAATTTGCAATTGCTAATGTATATTGTTCAGGTGTAAATTCATACCGATCCATTCGTGCAGAAAAGAAGAATGCATTTCTAACCCCAGGCGTATCAATGATACTAGAAAAGACAATAAACTCGGGCATGCCGTTACCAAAATATGGATGCGTGGTAGATAGTGGGAAATGTTTGTTTCTCCATGATAGATATTTCTCATAACGTTGCTGTCCCAATTTTTTATTGGGTGCAGTATCCATAAAACGGTTATATTCTAACATATCATTAGTGGTTCCGGTTACCATTAGATATATGCTAAAAACGTAAACCTCGGAAAGTACTTAACCGTTGAACTATCATGATATACAATTGTCTCACGTGTATCGCCGATAGGAAGTGCTACCGAAAACACCGTAATATAAAAACTCCGAATGCCAGAATGCAGAAATACTGGTTCTTTAACCAGCAGTTCTTCATTTGAAAATTCAATATTTGTACGAACGGACCAAAATGTTTTAAATTCACATCCCGGGTTATTGGTATTGTCGCTCATTATTCCACGTTCCATTGCGTAGCGAATAGTCACTTGTCTTCCAGATAGGCGTCGCAATTCTTCACAAAAAAATTGCTGAATCGTTTGATGCATATTTACATACATTGAAGCAAAACATTGACTATGCTGTAATGCATCAGATACATTTGGCATTGATTCAAATTTTGACACAAGTTCTAAATTCTTTTTATATGATTCAACTTCTTCATTGTCTCTTGGATAAACATACTCTTTAATTAAATTATTAAGCACATTCATTTTTTATAGACACTTAAGTAAACATGCAGTACATCACACAAAGTGTACCAAAACCAATCCGTATTGATGAACAAAAGCGTATCATAACCGAAATATTAGCAGCCATAACAATATGGGAAGTTCTCGGGTTGCCAAATGAATCTAGAATGGTGAATCCTTCATTAAAAGGAATCCGCTCGGAATATTTAAAACGAAGTCTTTTAATTCACCCAGATAAATGTTCATTAGATGATTCAGAACGAGCGTCTCGTCTATTAAATACTGCATACAGTGACATTATAAATAAAACGAATACATTTCGTCCATATAACTATACCGAAGGATCTTCGAGCAACACAAAATCAACTCGCAATCCATCTCCTGAACCAAGACGCCCTTCTTATAATGAAAAGCGTAAAATTCGCAGAGAGTACGAGGCACTATACAATACATACAAGCGTTCCAAGGCAGATGAACTAATATTGTTTCGCAAAAAAGTAGAGAGAGAATCTGAAATTACAGTATTAGAAGAACAGTTGGAGCAAGCAAATATTGCTGCAGTTCAACAACGACTAAAGCGCGCTCGTGCTGCATATATCAGGATGATGATTGATACTCGTTTGTTAAAACTATCTGTTGATTTAATAATTAAGCTGGCTAAAGAGATTAATGTTGAGCCATCAACCGACAATATTAGAACATGGGCAACATGTGGTCAAGAAAATACGATTCATCGACCATATTATGTCAATAAATTTATCGTCGAAAACGTACAGAATCGTCCACGAGCTCTTGTGAGAAAAGACAAGAACGATTTGATAACACGCGCGTCCGAACTAAACAAGGACTCTGCGGACGAAAGGCATGACCAAATTCGCATAATTCACATCACGTCAACCATCAGAACGGCAACTACTGTTCGCAACGACTTTCATTCAAAGTACGAACAGCAAGTCAACGAAACAAGCAAGTTGCATGCGAAATTAATGGATATGCAAGACAAGAATGGCAAGAATAACACTTCCAATAAACGCAGTTGGTTTGGTTTCATCTAAAGAATATGTATAAACACTTGGAAACACTAAAGGTTGAAGCAAACAAGTCAAAAACGTATCGACAACGAAATAACGGAGTTGTCACAAAAAAGAAAAAAACACAAACAACAACGTTGCCAGTGACTATTTTGAATGATATCACAACCCATATATTGTCAACCGGCCTAGACCACCAAGAAATCTACACAAGTTTACTTGCAATCGCCACAACCAAATATACAATCAAGAAACACAAAGCACCAGTTATTGATGTTGACATTAAAGACGTGCAGTGTAATAAATGCTTGCACAAGTACAAGTATGAACGTAGAAAGGGAGATGGTGGCAATACCTGCCCCGAGTGCGGGCATGCTCCTGGTATAGATATATACGAAGGAGACCCATTCCCACACTATGAAAATGTGATCCCACAATGGTCACTTGTATACTCTTCAAACGAGTTGACTACAATTGAAAACGCAATGGCACCGTATACGAATTTACTACATCTTACACCTGATCAACTTGAGTACGCGAAACGTATTGTAAGAGCAAAGACATCTATTAATGATCCAAATCCACATGTTATTGTTGCGGCAATTCTCTATGTAACCAACACTGACATGTTAGAAACAAAACGCATTATTACACACACTCCCACGCGTGGCAAGTTTAATTGTAGCAAATGTTCCAAGTCCTGGCATTCACGAAAGTGTGCACTTATGTGTTGTAAGTATGGTCCAGCTGGAGACAGTTATATTCCAATAAATAAAGGGATTATATAATTTTATATTTTAGTAATAAAAGAACTATGCAAGATATTCTAATTGGGCAACTTGCCATGAACATAAGCACTATCATTTTACATGCAATGAAAAACGCGGCGTCTGATGAACAAGTGTCTCCTGACACATGTAATCCAGATGACGGTGGAGCGGTTGATGAAGTAATGAATCAATTATCCGAACATATTATGGTCGAACTAACAAAATCACTAGTAGAACGAGCAAAGCGTGTAAAGTCAGAAGAAGTACCATCTGCAGCTGCTGTTTATACAGTTAAAAGATTAGGTGTTGCTGCGTCAGAGCGCATCACCAAATCGATGGATAACTCAACGATTGATACAGCACGAAAAATAAGTGATGCCAAATTAATTATACAGGATATGCAAATGTGGGGAAAGAAACAGTGGAGTGGTACAAAAAAGAATGAGTTTCTTACATACACGGCACAACTCTATAATATATTAGAGCAATAGCAACATTCACGATACATTACATTTAACGGCGACAAGAAACGCGACTGCCATCAGTTAATACCGTCATCGTAGCGTATTGCAGTTCTTTTTTTGTCATGTTACCATCTCCCTTTGATATTTTTTGTAAATTATATGGTATACCAATACTGCTGTCGATCTGATTTAATATCATCAAAGCAAGGTTGCGATACGACCCATCAAAATCAGTCATATCAGTACCTGTTTTTCGCATACGCTCAAAAACCAAACAGAACTGCGTTAATGTATCTACCTGTGTCTTTTTTTCTACAGAACACGACATCGTCGCTGCCTTCATCGCAGAGTTCATCCGCAATAAATATTTTGCCTTTTTCATATGGTTCGATGTTTCAAGGTGAATTAACGAATCGGTTAAATTTTCAGCAATTACAATATCTAATAATTTTTTGTTTGTAATCTTAGTCGGATGCAAATGAAACATCAATGTAGGTATAGCAACATAACCTTCAATTTTGACACTGTTGAAGTAAAACAATGTTTTAAGTGTCTTGTGTTTCATATAGTTGATCGCGAGGTCAAAGTACTCTGAATATAACTCACCTTCAGCGCATAGCAATGACTTTGTTGTCTTGCTCATACTACTTTGCTTGTCAAACTTTCTATACAATTTTGACGTTTGTTTATTTGTGTTGTTGCTCACGATGCGATCTGTTTCGCGAACACCAATGCAACCGTGTCGATATAGCTTTAGATAAATCCCATCACGATATCGTTCAATGTCTTTCATTGTTGCATTCTGCAATAATTTGATGTATGTAGCGTCGTCGTCTTCGACATAAATATTACAATCCAGTTCCTTTGATAATGAAATGCCCTTACTATGAATAGCTCGAATTAGCTTTTGAATATAATCCAGCAGTGGTTTTGGATTTTCTGGTAGAAAGAAAGTTGTATCCAAATCACTATTTATAGTTTTTGTATATTGGTTTTTGTATATTTCTTTGTTGTCAGTGACCGCAACCGAGATTGTTATCTGTTCGCATTCAAATGGTGTCAATGTATGCGATCTACGGTGTTTTTCAATGAATTTCTTAAGCATTTTATTGTATCCGGACATGGAATATTTTTTTCGTCCGCATAGTATTTGTGTATTTTTGGTGGCAAATTTAGTTATAATATCGGCAACCAGTTGTGTGCGGGTAAAATAATGTTTTACTGCGACCATTTTACTATAACGAAATATTATTTTTGTCGACTTCGTACGTATAGAGAACACAAATTTGTAATGAAACGATTATTTTATATACATTACTACAAAGAATACTACTTATATTAACATGCCACGTAAAACTAAGACTCTACTAAATGAACTAGACGAACTTAAGCTAGATTATGATCCAGGTGAACTACCGGCACGCCGTTCCACCCGGGGTGTACGCAAGACGACCTACCTCGAGGAAATTCTATCGAGTGAAGAAAATACACGCATTCGTAACGATATACTAGACGGCGCGGACGAACTTCCCGATTCGGACGATGACGACGATTGGGTGGATAATGGCGATGGAGCAGACAATAGTTCCGAGTATGATTCCGGGCCAGATTCGGACGATGATGATCCGGATTGGGACGAATCGGTGGAGGAGAAGGAGGATGATACTGAAATTTCGTCTGAAGACGATGAGGAAGATGTTGGTGACGAGGAAGACGATACTGACATGGCACAGGACGAGTCAGAGACTGAATTTGAAGAGGAAGACAATGACATTGAATCTGTTGTTATTCACGTACCTGTCATCGAACAGTCTGATAAAAAAATTGTAGAGCCAGTGGAAGTTGAGTATGATGAGTATTAACTTGTTATTTATTTTTTACATAAATTCACATAGATTGATAGTATGAACTCTGTTACTATTATAATAGGAACGAATATTATACTGCATACATTATACGTAGTCGTAGATGCATTCATTTTTCCTAGGATATGATATGGCCAATATGGAGATAATACAGATTGTTCACGATAAATTATTGGTATACCCATATGATATCTGGCCAGGATATACATGTGCACAATATTAAATACGATCAATGGTACGTGCATAGTGTAGTCACTGCATACAACATTGTCAATGTAATACAGACCGGACGGTACAATGAAGTGATGAGCACCTTGTTTTGAAATCATGGTATTACTTGTCACAGTAGTCATGCCATGTAGTGTATTTACAATATCACCGCTCTTAATTAGAGAAGGATCTGTCAACGTGCCATCAATAGGAATCGCATGATGCCTGGATACTGTAATTATTTCATTATTTTCCAATGCAATTTCATAATATCCCGCAGTTTTGTTATTATTTTTATCAAAGAATCCAATAATTGGTTCGTACCCACTTGGTGTATATACATGATCACCAATATTTAAATGCTGTATGGCGACTTGGCCGTGTTTTGTAGATATCATACAATCATTTGGATGACAACCGTTATCAACGTCCTTTGATTTCATTGACCCAGAATAACCATTGTAGTTACCTGTTATTTTGGGTGGCTTTTCTTCTATGATACCTTCCCATACACGATAATCTTTCGTGGATCCATTTACCGGGCCACAATCTGTTCGAACTGGATGTGTACCTTTGTGTTGACAACCCGAATGATGTTCGATAAACGCATCACCTGGTTTTGCACCCATTACGCGACACTCCGCGACGATACGGGGTAGATGCCATGCCACATAATGACCATGGTCCCTACATGGGCCAGATTTTAAATTATAACAACGAGTGAATGACGGTTTGCCACGGATTGTTCGCTTTTGATGAGGTACAATATGATGATTTACTGTATCAAATTGCATACAATTATTCTTGTCACATGTCGAGTTTGGTACAGATTTTACAATATTAGACTTGACATAAGTTTGCTCCTTGTCGGTTGGAGTATATTTCTTCTTGTCTTCCATCATATTTGCAGGGGTGACATCTGTTACGACACATCCGGACGAAAACCCAGACAATGAAGGAATAAAGTCGAGAAAATCAACATTAACATTATGAACTACTCTATATAAGTTGTTAAATCCAACCCGAATGTCCGAATATGGTGGCATAACAATCAATTTTGTATTTGTAAAGTTCTGTGCTTTACCTGGGTCAGTAAATTTGAACATGTAATTTTTGTCTCCCTTATTAAACTCTGCAAACTGGTTTTCTGTAATCTCAACCGCACCGTCTGTATATGCTTTGTTGTAAATCTTCACAGTTAGTGTCAATTGTAAGAATTGAATTCCTATATATGGATTATATATTGGCGGGGAACTATGTGGAAACATCAACCGTGGGACAAGTGTCCATTTTACAGTAACGTCCATATTTTTTGCTGCATTTTGTGTATAGTGCCTGTACTTGCCCCTTGCATGGTCACGGTCTAGAGAAGCAATGCATCCTGCATTGTCTCCATTACTCCCGTCACCATACGAAGGAAATTGCTGCCGCGCGGCATCGAGTGCAAAGTTATTCAAATGAACATCAGCATACCCAATTGTACAGAATCCACCATCAAACTTATTTGGCGCAGACGTACCAAGTTGACAGATTGCTGGACCATATGATTCTGCATTTAGAGTGGATATGTATGCGAAATTCTTAAACTGTTTCCATGTATTGGATCCAGTTGCCATTTGCGTATTTGTATCATTATCCTGCTTTATCGATCCAGTTGCAATATTACAATATGCAGGCTGGGCAGTTGGATTTGTCCTTCCGGTATCACGTGCAGCTTTTACAATTCTTCGATATAGCTGAGCATTCTTCATACCATCCTCGATGGAATACTTTCCAGATCTCCCCTTGTCGTCATTCACAAACGGTCCTTCAAATATGTCATTTATGTTTTTATGTGATGGCACTGCATTTTTCAATATTCGACGATTCGCATCTGTCCATATTTTACCTGTATTTGTTTTCACCATAAGACGACCAATTTGGCAGTTTCCACATGGACTGTCGTCAATATTATCATTTCGAGTGGCCATGCCATGTTCAGTGGAAGACATGTAACATGTACCGCATCTTCCCTGTTGGCCAAAACCACATCCAATTAATATGGTATTATCTGGACATACATCGCGCTCACGTATCTGGCATGATAAACAATTATCGGGGGTTGCTGTGTTTTTAACATAATATGTATACATTGTGTTTGAGTCGGGTTTAAACGTATGACCCTGCATTGTACCAGATGGGGCATGTACAAGTAACCACACGTCTCTGGTTGAGCTATCTACCCAATTAATAACTTGTTCAATCTTTAACGTACCATAATGGAATAAACTTGGATCACCATGTGCCTGGTTGTATGTAATCTGTGGATATATTGGTATTGCCGACAAATTGTCAACTGATGATTCAATAGCCATACGATTAATAAACACATAATATTTGGTATTGTGTTCAAACATTACCATTTCATCGGGGGATTCTGTCATTTTTCGATCGGCAACACGCACATCTTTATGTTTATCTGTATAAAACGAATATTCATCGATATCCATGTTTGTAATTTTGCCAGTTCTTGCATCGCGAAGTACAGCACATTGTATTATACTTTGCCAATCGTACCATATTCCATTAATACGAGCACGAGAATAGGATGCATTGTTACTCTTATGACCGATTGGTGGCGTGCCAGAATATACTAGTCCGAGTCTGAAATTTGCAGTAAGACGCATACTATTCTTAAATACCGTATACTGTGTTCCAAATGACACACCCGCGGGTGTACCATAAACTAATGAACCAGTATCTAATTCATTATTGCGACGTTTATACATCAATTTTTTTGTTCCTGTATCAAACCAGATATGAATCAATGTATTATTAATCAGAGAATCCGTAGCATGATATTGATGATATCCATACATATTCATCGACGCTGCAGTATTGCATGTCTTTGTGACAACAGATGTTTGTGATGATCGTTGTGGTGCGCATGCAGCGGGATTAGAACAATCATTCGAAATTTCTTCGGTGACATTAGATAAATAAGCAATTTTACTTATACTATACATATCAGCCGCCAATTTTACTTTATTTTGGACTTTGTAACATTGACATGATGGTAGTGTCATTGCACGTAGTGGTGAAATTGCAGCAACATTTGCAGAAAGTGATTTGCATGATTTTATGCAATAATCCATGTTGTGTGCTGCACGTTGATTCAACTTTGCGGGAGCTGCACCATATGCCGACGACGCAATCGGAGTTTCTCCAAGTACTATCATGTTTCTAGCACCGTCTTTAAATAACCACACAGGTTTTGGTTTTTCAATCGGTTTTGGGGGCTCGTTTGGTCTTGTTATAATTGGTGATGAAGTCTCATCGGTATCATCCGTATCATCCGTATCATCTTCTGGGATGGTACCAATTACTTCAGATGTACCACCAATTTGAGCAGGATCATAATCACCATTGTAAATATAATAGTAATAGTAATAACCAATACCAATGATAATCAGTCCTATTAAAATATAGGTAAATGTATCATCACTTGATTTTTTCTTATTAGATGTCTTACCTGATTTCTTTGCCATCTTTATATCTATCAGATAAAAAACCAGCTTGTGCTTTTTCTATTGGTTATAGTAACTAAAAGACATGAATCTAAAAGATTATGCGAATATGCTTCTTCGTGGCGACGACGGCAAGAGCGTCGTTGATTTAATGCTCGAAGAGATCGAACATAAATGTTCTGTACGTGTTGCAATGACTAGTGTTCGTAATCTTATTCTCCAAGGTTCGGATCCAAGACGATTTCATCCAAAACACGCTGCAAGCATCAAGGCACTTAAAGAACTTGGAAAAACAGCAACCGTGACCGCAAAACAAAAGTTAAAAACATTCATAAGCGGTGATCTCAAGTACAAGTACAATGCCAAGCGTAAGGTGCGCAAACAGGGGTATTATTTTGATGACGAAGAAATGGATACTATACTAAAAGGCATTGAAATCTTCCCGGATAACATGAAGACATTTGTTCTACCCAAAGAGATTGCAAGGGAATGTATACAAATTGCGCAACACAATTTACAAGTGGCAAACGAAAATATTAAAATAATAAAAAACACTACAATTAATATCAATATATGTATTGACTATATTGAATTTGCAATAAAAGAGTCGGCAAAGCGTAACCCAGAATATATTGTATCTGATAAGAAACTTGGCACATGTCTGCTTGCAATGAGTGGTCGTCGTACCTCCGAGATATTCAATGGAAAGAGCCGTTTTAAAAAGGGGAAAACCCAAACGACAGTGATATTTGATGGTCAGTTGAAAAGGAACAATGCAGGGCAAGAATTAATAGACAAATCATACGAAATTCCATTGCTATGTTATTCTGACATTTTTATAAAAGGATTTAACACACTTAGAAAATTACAAAATTATCAAGAATTTACAAACAAAGAAGTAAATGCAAAATATTCAACTAATGTGAAATACTGGTCATCAAAGTTATTTCCAATTGTACCAGGAAGAAAAAGTACGGACGAAGAAGTAACGCCACATGATCTCCGTCGTATTTATGTCGTCGCAATATTTGAAATGTACAACTATGAAGATGTTCGTATTGGTATAAATTCGGTAGCTAAAAAAATATTAGGACATACATCAATTGACACATCTATAAATTATCTAAGTATCCGCCTAAATGGTATAACTGCGTCATTCCCAGATGAGTATAGATTGGACTTGTCTAGCGGTAATCGTAAAATCAAAAAGAGACGCATTTAAATATACATTGGCGAAGGGTAACCCATGCCCATATATGGGGTTTGATGCATCGGATATCTATTTTGATTCATCATATGCGGATTTCCATATTCTATATAACGAATCATATTTTCCATATGAGATACCCGTGTACGCATCCTATAATCAAGATACACAAGGATTACTATAATAACCAATAGCATCATAATTACATACTCTGCCGTTACTGGGTATATTTTTTCACCGACTGGTGCGGTCGTTTCATTTGTTGTCGTAACGGTTTCTACTGCAGTAGGTACGAATTGTTTAATTGGACCAGATGGGGGTGGAGGTGGTGTATTATTTGTCGGCGGTGGTGGTGGTTGTGGTGTATCTGCGATACCATTACGAGTAATGGTTGGTTTGTCGCGATTATCAGACATAAATGAATAAATATCCCCGATTGCACCTTTCATTGCATCTACTTGTGCGGGGGTAAATTCTCTACCAAAATATGTAGAATTCTTAGGAGGTTTTTCTTGTGTCACTTGACCATCTTCAACATTATTACCAGCGATTGACCCAGATGGGGCACGATTTGGTGCGTACATGCTTTAATACTACAATTATAAAAAATATTTAATATTGTTAATTTTCAGTGTCTTTCTGGTTACTGTTTAATTTTTGTTGGTTCAATATAGCAGCAATTAGCACCTTACGTGTTGCTGGCAATTTTACATAAACCTTGTTTGTAGAACACATACCCATAAGTTCGGGCTTGGACTTTTTTTGCAAATCAGCTTCGGTTAGTTCGGGGATGGGTGGCTCGGGTACAACCGCGGGGACAACCGCGGGGACAACCGCAGGTACAACCGCAGGTACAACCGCGGGTACATCCACAGGTACAACTGCATCGACAATGGGTGAAGTATTTGTTACACGTACTGGTTCGGGGGAATGTTTTTTCTCAAGTTGTTCCAACTTGCTCATCATCATATTTACAACAGGAGTTATCTTAGACATTGATTCAACTGTTGAATCAATATACTTAATTTCTGCGGGCGCAGCTGACATAGCTACCGGAGAATGAATCGGTGACGGCGTTGGAACACTTACACTCTTTCTTGTATCCGTGGGTAGTTTATGTGTTTTATTGTACTTTTCAACTGCAGTCGCGCGCTTCTTGATTAGGGACCCGGGTAGTTTCATGGTTGCTTTACATATACAACATAAAAAATATAAACCAGTTTAAATTCTATTTACGCAGGTGCAGCCTTTTGTTCCGTGAATGTAGACGGGAGTTCTTCCTCCTCGTCGTCGGTCTCTTCAACATTCTTTGTCGACTTACGACGACTTTCACGTCGTGCAGCAGATTCAATTTTCTTGTTACGAGACTTGATATGGAAGGAAATTGCAGAACTTCCAAGTAAAAATGCAAGTTCCGCCTCTGGTTGGAGCACGGATGTGCGCATGTATTTTTGTTTTAGACGCACAAGAGTTGGGTCATATCTACGACTATCGGCAGAAACCTCATTCGACCATCCATCAAGAGATAGAAGTCCAAGACGAGAGTTTGCCATTTCAACACCTGCAGTAAGGGCAAGTAGGCCTTCCCGCATAATAACAATCATAGACGCATCGGACACTTGCTGCCGATGCATATTAAGCTCGCGCTCAATGTCATCAATATGATCACTAATTGTAAAATGACGACTTAGCTTCACATTATGCGTTTCTACAAACCTATCGAGTTCATATAACATATCCTGCTTGCTTGGACGATCATATTTTATCGTAGATTCCGTGGTAGATGATACAGTTGTTTCTGCGGGTGCACTTGATACTTTAGACGCAGCCATTGTACGCGCTCTGCGAGATGTACTTCCATCGCTAGAATTAGAATAGTCACTATACGAATCCGAATCAGATCCGGAATTACTATTGGCTTTCTTTGCTGTCGTTGGTGCACTTGCAATTGAACGGGTAGGACGAACTGTACGTTCTGACTTTTGTGGCTTCTTTACTTCTGGCTTCTTCCCACCAACAATGCGACTGCTAATAGGTTCACCTTCACTTGACGATGAATCATATTCCGTACCACCTTCACCAATACGAGGCAATGCACCCGCGCCACGCTGTTGCTGTGCCGAAAGTGTAAATGGTTCCATGCCATCCTGTGGCTTCGGTGCAGGCATACGTGGTGCAGACGATGATAATGTTGGTTCAACTTTAGCATTTACATCAATTTGTTCCGGGTTCCCAATCGCCATGAAATGACGCACATCAGTTTCGCTAAATGTTGATCCTGGACCGCCCATTTTGTATTGTTCGTTTCTTTATAGAACAATTATAAAAAAATAGAACCAGTATAACTATCTATAACCCGCGTGATTGTGGTGCAATCGCCCCGCGATAACGTTCAATGTCAACATGCGTCATTTCTCTTGATCGTGGTACATGCGTATTTCGTGCCATGTCAGCCGCCCGTTGTTGTGGTTTTACAACAAGTAAAAATACAGCAAGTGTCGCTGCAATAATAGAAAAGAGTGTCACAAATAACGCAGCGATTAATTTTTGCAAAGGAATTGCCCATGTAGTTAACCAATGGCTTGCAGTGCTTACAATTACATCGGACCATGCACTTGCTATCGCGAATGCAAGACCTATTAATACAGATTCAAGTATAATATTCAAGAATCTCATATGCATCACATCATCTTCCATCCGTTTGAATAAACGTACGGCCTGTGGGTCGTTATTCATCATATACTTTGTATTATAGTACACAAAATTTATGAATTGCGATTTGCCTGAGCAAGGGCAATTCCTTCCCTTTTATCTACTGGCAGTTTGGGAAACATTACATTCAATTCATCCAAATGCTCCAAATAGCGCGCGTCACGCTTTTTTAGTTCGCGTTTACGCATTATAGTATGTTGTAAATACACCGCAATTGTTGACAATATACTTAATGGAATTGCAATATACAATGCAAGTTTAATGTCCATTTTCAAAGACATGGCAAATATACCAACAAGAAATGCAACAAGACCACCAATCACAGAATTAATTAATGCACACTTTAACGATTTAGAATCGTCATCTTGTAAATGATAAGGTAACCTGCAATATTGCACAAAGCTATACATGTTTAATATACTATAAATATTTTTGTAGTAGATATACCACGAGTAACAATATAATAACAATAAGTACCAATACTTTTATTATTAGATGCAATTTCTTATTTGCAATTTTTTTACTAAACTCGTCCAAATCACCACCCGATTGATCGGAGGATATCAACAATGCAATCCTAGCATCGATTCTATCATTGCATTCTTTTACAAATGTAGTGGCTGATTCGGTTGGTGTATCCATTTCTATTGTAGTTATATTATATTTAGATTGATGCATCTATTTTATATACAACAAATCCAGTAAATGCACATAATAAGGTACCGTATGTTAGGTCAAATAGTATTGCAGTATTTCTCCAATCTTTACGAACAGCAGCTTCGGTGAAATTCCATGTACTACATGCGATTAACCCAACATACATACCAAAGATTGCCGCATCTTTTCCGCTCGAAACGTTCCCACAACTCAACAGAGTTGCAATACTCATCCATGCAAGAATTGCAAACAGTATGTGCGTATCATCTAATTTAGGATAAAATTCCATATAAGTTGCAAATGGTAACCATATTGCATCCATTAGTACAATCACAATATACCCAAGACAAGCTTTTAAAATATTTGGCAAACCAATCGATATCATTTATTTATGTATTTCAAAAAACAAGTAATATACTTAATCATTTAATGGAATAATACGAGACAGAAGAATTACAAACGCTAGATTAATAACAATCCACATAGCCACAGCAATCCCGCGAATTGCTGCAGGGTTCCAGTCATCTGGTGTAAATTCATCTACAAATATTGGTATGGAATCCGATATTATAAATATAACTGAGAAAGCTGAACCGGTATAAATACCAACATAGAATAGTTCCATCATAGAACGACGCTGTACGAGATAGGTTGTAGCACCACCCGCCTGTACTTGTGTAATATTTATGCGATTTCCATTCGCATCCATCCCAGTTGCGGGCGGGTTGATATCTTGATAACGACGGGTTGGCGGAGCCATTTTATTTATACAATCTAAAATTATTTACATGATAATAAAATCATCAACATTTGTCACTGTGATTTCCCCATTTCCTACAATTGCTGAACGAATTTCAGCATTTACTTGAGTGAATTCAGGCACGTCGTCTGGCAACTTGAGTTGTACATTACGAGTATCGCCCACGATGATGTGTTTCTTACCCATCTTTCCAACCGAGACATTCATGAGATGTACACGACAACCAGGGGTCATACTATGAATTCGATCAACAGTCACATTTAAACCATGAGACGTAATTGTCTTGGGTTTTGTAGTTGACTTTGTAGTATGCCACCATTCATGGAGTTCTTCGTCATTCACTACAATCGGTGGTTCATTATTAATCCATCCGGTAACCTTGTCATTATATGTACTTAACTTCACCCGTTTGATGGAAACCACGTCACCTTCTTCAAGTACAGTTTCTGCATTCTCACCACACATTGTAATATTAATATGCGACTCGGTGACAGATTTATCAACGGCAGTAAATGAACGTTTCCAGTTGTTATTCCTATCAACGGATTTCCCGTCCTCGATTGTATCAACAACAATGTGTTTCATCGCAACAACTGGGTTCTTTTGCATATCATAGTTTAGTGCATCATGCACGGATAGACGTGTTTGGGATGGAATGAAGAAAACGCTATTTTTTGAATACCATTCATTAAAATCGACATTTGGTGTGGTTTCCACTTGCATTGGCATTGTATTTACGTTAAGTGATCGGTTTTCGTTAAAAATATTCACCCGTCCAAAAGAAATCTTAATCAATGTCCCAACTTCGATTTCTTTTGCCGCATCATCGCCAAATACTTTTATATAGAATTGCTCGACTTCATTGTCACGCAATGAAAGTGATCGCATTGGTTTATCATTCTTTGAAAATGCAAGCGGGTATACGTCACGTACAACAGCATATAGATCCTTCACAACCGTACCATTTTCCGACGTATTGGCGTCTGAGAGCGTAGAGATTGTTTTTACGACAGGATCGGCGGCGCTGTATTTATCCTTTACATTTTCCCACAGTGTATTCAACCGAACTGCAATTGACGAATCTGCCAATTTCATTGCAAAATTAAGATTCAGTGATTTTCTTCCGTTCCATTCATTCACGGACCCGGGGATCAGTACACACTTACCTGCTTCAATAAGTGGCTGATTCGCCGCATCACCCCATGCCTTTACTGTAATTGGCGTCTCTTTTGTCGTATCGTCAATTACCATAAATGACCGACTTCCCTTACCGGAATCGTTTTTGGGGAATACCTTTACAATAAGGGCATTTGTCTTAAAAACGGCACGGTTATCAGACATATGGATAGCATCGAGCGTCTTGCTCATAATATCCCGTT
>ERZ887830.141-NODE-141-length-48673-cov-27.148114_pt1 | contig 48673 bp, 35 predicted proteins | sample MGYA00521101_ERZ887830 | MGnify/ENA primary metagenome ERZ887830 (study PRJEB32303, sample SAMEA104408592) | aquatic metagenome | biome: Marine water; feature: Pelagic; material: water | place: Baltic Sea | collected 2014-06-05T16:38:00 | depth 1,762 m ... | reverse complement strand
ATTTGATTATTGGTCAATTCTCTCTCAAAAAACTCTGTGAAATCTTCTCTAACATTTCCAGCATCACTTGAGTCGTAACCTTGAAGAGTTCTTGCTCTTTTTGTTCCCTTGTGAATATACATACCAGTATATTTAAGTTCATAAGAATCTGTATCAATTCCAAGAACTGACATCGCATAGGATGTAACATCGTTAGAGGTACTAAAAAATGTTTTATCATTTGATACAATAACATCGGCAGTACCATCACCTTGCGCTTGAAGTGTTCCAGTTTGACGAATACCATCCTGCGTATCCCATGAGCTTCTCATACCCGCAGTAAACATAACACCAAAAGTTGCACTTGAATCTCCAAGTATTTCATCAATAGAAATATCAAGCTCATCTCCATAAGTAAAATTAAATGATGAATCTAAAGGAACTTCTCCCTCTTGGATAACCCACAACTTTGAATTCTCAAATTCACGACCAGCATTTGCCAATTCGTATGTTTGAAAATTAGATCTATCTAATTTTTGATTTCTATTAATAGCTTCTTGCACCATATTAGGAAAATCTCTAGTGCCGTCGTCATATCCGATGTCATCATCATTGCCGCCATCATATAACAAACCATCAGACAAACTTGTTGCATCATTAAATCCAGATGAAAAAGAGAAATCTAATATTCTCTCTAAAGGAACTGGCTTGGTCTCTATTTCAATAATACCTCCACCAAACTCTCCAGGCATGTCAGCAGAATAAGTTTTTTGTATCACCGATGAATTAATTATTTGAGTAGGAAATAAATCAAGTGGCACAACTCTCTTTAATGGCTCTGGACTGGGTAAATTAGAACCATTCAAGGTTGCCGCAGAGTATCTTTCACCCAAGCCTCTAACGTAAACATACTTACCTCTAACTAAACTTAGGCCAGTAAGTCTAGTTAAAGCAACTGCGATGTTGTCATCACCGGTTCTTTCAATTTCAGAAGAATCTAAGATTGCTGATATTTCAGATGTATCTCTTTTTTCATCTGGAATAAATGAACCGCTTACTACTACTTCCTCAATTTCTTGGCCAATCATAAAAGGAGCTATTAGCAATAAACTAATAGCTGCTTTATATTTTGTTTTATTAAATTGGTCTATTGTTGTTCTCATTTGTTTCTCCAATAAAAATTATTTGTTATCACTCTTATTATTGGACGTCTATAGTTCCAGAAAGTGTCCAGTTCTTATACCAAGTATCTGTAGCACCCTTGATAGCACCAATGTAATCAGTTGTATCAAAGAAACCATCAGCATTATATTTATCCGGAATTGTTGTCACTGTAGCAGCTGACTCAGATGATCCATTAACAGGACCGCTGAGTGTGTTCACATAAGAACCACTTCCAGAATTTGCTCCATACAAGTTATTAGCACCCTCTTTTACAATAGCCTCAATTGAAGCAACAGTTGCTAATCCATCAGTTTTAACAAAACCATTACACTGCATTGCCACTGAATTCATTGAAAAGTGAGGAGTAACAGCTCCATCTTGAGCAGTTTCTGCAAAAGTTGTTTCTATACAATTAGTAGAGCCATCTTTAACAACAGCTACACCATTAAAGTATTGACCAGAAACACCTTCTTTTAATTTAAATATTTCATCCTTACCACTACTTAGGAAAGTAAAGTTTGAAACAATTGGATTAGATCTTGGTTCTGTTAAGTAGGCTACAGCAGCATCAGCATTAGTATTATCTGATTCAACGACATGATCACCAACTCCATTTGATTGTTGAACTAATACATATTGCATTCTACCTTGATATCCCCAGTCTATATCTAGATTATCGTCACCAGCACCTGTGCAAATTAAACGTTTAACATCCACAGTGCCACCAAAAAATTCAACACAATCATCTTGATTATTATGAACTTGGATATAATCAACAACAGTTCCACTACCAACTCCACCAAAAGTAATTCCATTAAGTTCATTTCCAGGGAAAACCTCATATCCTGCATATTGAACTCTTACATATTTCAATGATCCGCTACTGTCATTAGGTAGCTCACCACCCATGGTATCGCCAGATGAACCTTCTACTTCTTTTTCACATGGATTAACTCTTGTTCCAGCGCTAGAAGAAGAACCTGCCGTTGAAAATGAGCATTTATTTATAGGTGCTTGACCTAAAATTACTAATCCGCCCCACAAACCACGAGTATTAACAATATCAGCCTCACCTAATATATCCTGTCTTCCAGTCATAACTATTGGAGCTGAAGAAGTGCCAACTGCATGGATATCTGAACCTCTCATAACTACTAAATAGTCATTTCCAGACTCACCAAAAATTGTAACGCCTGGTTCAATAGATAATTTAGCACTTACGCCACCAGTTTTAGTTCCATCAGCACCCATATCTTTACCAACGGCTACTTTTCCATCTAGTTTGTAATAGTTGCCAGCAACAAGTGTAATGTCTTCTATAACTTCACCAGATAGACTACATACTTTTTTACCTAAAAGCACTTCGGATTCAAGAGTACCATTAGGGCATTCAGGGGCTGTAAATAATCCTATTGTCCAGCCAGATGCCCAGTTGTTCTCCATATCAGAACCAGGTGAGAATGCACCAATATAATCAGTTGCTGAAAACCATGTATCTACAATGTATCTTCCTTCTTTTGAACTATATGTTGGGCACAAGTCAGTTGGAGTGCCTGCTGAATGAGGGCCTACTGCACACATAGCTTGAACTTTTGAACCATTAAATGCAGAAACAATGGCTTCTTCGGCATCACCAAGGAACATGCCTGAAACTAGAGTATTTGTTCCAAGAACTAAATCTGTAGCTCTTTCTTTTAAGGAAGCTTCTAATTGTGCCGCTGTTACTCCACTAGAATCTGTATCAGCTTTAAAAGGAGAAGTATCACCAGCAGAATCCATAAAGATAGAATGATGCTGAAGTTTAGGTGTTAAAGCGCCATCTTGAATTGTTTCTAAATTTGTTGATTCAATAAGATTTTGTGAATTAGCATTGACTACTATTCCATTAATATAAATACCAGAAACACCTTCTTTATATTTCAATGGTTCGTCAGCGCCTTGAGCTAGAAAAGTAAAGTTTGCAACCATTGGCCTTGATCTTGGCTCTGTTAAAAAGCCAACCGCTGAGTCTGCATTGGTATTATCAGACTCAACTACATGATCGCTTGTATCGGATGATTGTTTAACAACAACAAACTGCATTTTTCCTTGATAACCCCAATCTATATCTAGATTATCATCACCTGCATTAGTACAAATTAAGTGTTTAACATTAACAGTTCCACCAAAGAACTCTACACAGTCGTCTTGATTATTATGAACCTGAACATAATCTACCTCTGTTCCATACCCAACTCCACCAAAAGTAATACCGTTTAATTCATTACCAGGAAAAATCTCATAACCAGCATATTCAACTCTTACAAAATTGAGTTTTCCAGAATTATCGTCTGGTGTGGCTCCGCCCATAAGAGCATCAGAACCCTCTACAACTTTTTCACAAGCAGCAGTTCCTCTTACATCATTTGAACATTTATTTATTGGGGCTTTACCTAAAATAACTATTCCACCCCACAAGCCTCTTTCGAGCTCACCAACCGTACCTTCTATAGCAGTATTATGAGTGAATCTAATAGGTTTTGATCTAGTTCCATTTGCTATTAACTTTGAACCTCTATTAACAACTAGGTAATCATTGGACGTTTTACCCATGATAACAACACCAGCAGGTATTGTTAGAGTTCCAGATACGCCACCAACTTTGGTACCGTCACCACCCATGTCTACACCAACATCTACTTTATTTAACATTCTATACATTACATCGTTAGTTAAAGTTAACTCGCCTGTTATTGGGCCCTCAATAGCGCAAACAGTATTTCCAGCTACAGGAGATCCATTTGTAATAAATTCAGATTCAGGACAAGAACCGGTAAGAACGTTACTATTTGAACCACCCGTTCCACCACCACCAGTTGGGTTATCAAGTGAACCTAACTCACCAGGTGATACAATTGAGGTGCCGCTGCCGCCACATGCGGTTAATACAAAGATTGTTGCTATAAATGAAATGTTTTTAAATGATTTAGTTAACATAAATTACTCTCCTCCAAGGAAATGTAGATCTATTTAACTTGACTTACGAAAAGTTCGTGTGGAGAAATTGAAAATAAATGTTAAATTATTGTTTCGAAATGTGTGTGAATGTTACAGATTTGTTAAGTGCTTTTTTTGCCTAACGGGAGTGTAAACCAAAACTGAGAACCTTTGTTGACGGCATTATTAACACCCACATCACCGTTAAGACTATTTACTAGATTTTTAACGATAGCCAAGCCAAGCCCACTTCCTTTTTTCTCGGAAGCTCTAGCCTCAGCAGTTCTAAAAAATCTATCAAAAATTAATAACTTATCTTCATCTGATATACCACGACCTGAGTCAGCGACAGAAATGATTATATTTTCATCTTTAATTTTTGTTTGTGTATTGATAGTAATAGTTGAATTCTCTTCGCTATACTTAAATGCATTGTCAATTAGATTTGTTAATATTCTCTCAAGTGCTTTTTTATCAGCCAAAACATGTTGAGGTTTGTTTGGACATATACACTCTATAGAAACGTTTTTCTTTTTACCAAGATGTTTAAGGGAATCAATAACCACATCAATAGAATGCTTTATGTCAATTTCTTCTATTATAAGTTTCAATTCTCCATGATCTATTCTTGAGAGATCTAGAAGGTCTGTCACCATTTCGGTTAATCTTTCAGAGTTATGCAAAATTGCTTTAGAAAAAACTTTCGCTTGCTTCTTATCATCTAGCGCTCCCTGCAATAAGGTTTCTGAATTTGCTCTAATAACGCTCACAGGAGTTCTTAGTTCATGCGATAAATTTGAAATGAAGTCTCTTCTCATAGAGCTCAACTGTCTAAGTTGGGTTATGTCATGAATAACTAATATAAATTCTTTACTTGTTTTTGATTGATTCATTGAAGCTAGAATCCATTTAGTAGACTTATCTTTATTTTCAATCTCAAACTCTATATCAGCAGATTTAGTCCTTTTTGTTTTTTTATAGAGACTTTGTATTGATTTAACATCTAAATCTTTTATATCTAGATCTATAATATTTTTTCTATTCAATATTAGTAAAAACTGTTCGTTGCAATAGGTTATTTGGCCTATCTTGTTTGCAACCATAATTCCTTCACCAAGATCATCAAGCACAGATCCAAACTCATCTCTTTGCTTAGCTAATAAATTAATTTGAGATTTTAAATCTTCTGATATTTGCGAAATACTTCTGGCTACATTACCAAATTCATCAACTCTATCTGTTGGCAATGCTTTAATAGAGCTTTTCTTAAGTGAGCCACCAGCGAGATTTGATGCAGCATTAGCAAGTTCTGCAATGCTTGTATATGTATAGTTAGCTGCAACACCACTAGCAATAGTTGCAACCAATAATGCAACCATGGCAACTAGTATTATTGATAAGTCTAAACTTTGAATAGCTTTATCTAGATAGGTATAAGGAACTGCAATTCTTATAATATTGGGTGATACTTCATTTTTGTCTCTAATAGCAAAGTAAAGCTGTTGTTGTTGAACAGAGTTGCTATACCTTGATGACCAACCAGAGCCATTATTTATTGCCTGAATAAATTCTTCTCTATCGCTGTGATTTTCTAGAGAAGCAAGCGCTATTTGATCTATATATGAATCTCCAATAACAGTGCCGTCATTTAATATTAAAGTCACCCTTGAATTTGATGCTTTACCCAGTCTATCGGCAATAGAATCTGCATTATTATTTACTTGTAATTCATCAACCTCATCAATATATTCAACAAGTAAAGATGCTTGTCTTTGAAGTTGCTCTACAATTTGTTGTTCAAAAGTTTTTGTGAGGTCTCTCTCAGCAATAATATAAGAAATAGTGATACTTACACTAAGAGAAATAAATACTATTAAAAAAATTCGGGATCTAATGCCCATGTTTAATCAGGGGTTCTTGTGAACTTGTAACCAATTCCCCTTATAGTTTGAACATACTTACCCATACTGCCAAGCTTTAATCTTAAACGCTTAATATGTGTATCAACTGTTCTTGTTGTAACTTCAGCAGTATAACCCCAAACATCAGATAATAACTGATCTCTAGATTGAACTCTGCCTCTTCTATCAACAAGTTGACATAATAATTTAAATTCAATGGCAGTAAGAATTATTTCAACATTATCTACAAAAACTTCATGGGACTCTATGTCGATAGATAATTGTCCAAATTGTCTTTTAATCTCGACATTATCTGATTCTTTTTCTCCCCTTTTTAAGACTGCTTTCGCCCTAAGAATGAGCTCTCTTACACTAAATGGCTTAGTAACATAATCATCAGCACCAAGCTCAAAACCCACAACCTTGTCTACCTCATCATCTTTAGCTGTTAAAATTATTATTGGAATGGATGATTTATATTTATCCGATTTAATCTCCCTGCATAAATCCAAACCTGAGCCATCGGGTAGCATTAAATCTAAAAGTATTAAAGAGAAAGTGTTTGATTCAATCTGAGATCTAGCTTCTAGCAATGATGATGCGCTTAAAATATCATATCCCTCTCTAGAAAAATTATATACTAAGGTCTCTCTTATATCTGGCTCATCTTCAATAATTAATATTTTTTGTGACATATGTAAATAAGATTAAACTATACCTTGATATTTATACTCTATTTTTTTTAAAGATACAGTATTTTTATTATAAATTTAAAATTCTTGTTCAAACTGTTTTCTTAGGGCTGGTTTGTCAAATTTTCCAGATCCAACTTTGGGCAGATTATTATCTAAAAATTTAATATTTAAGGGTATTTTGAAGGAAGCTAGTCTTGTCGATAAAAATGACTGGAGTTCATCTGAGGTCAGACTCGAATCTTCTCTTAAAAAGATTGCTGCACATAATACCTCGCCAAGTCTTTCATCTGATATACCAAATGCAACTGCCTCTAAGATATCTTTATGCTCATACATTGCTGCTTCAACTTCTGGGCAAGCAATATTCTCCCCTCCTCTAATAACAATATCTTTAACTCTATCAAGAATATATAAAAAAGGACCTTCGAATTTCCCTAAATCTCCAGACTTAAACCAGCCATCGTCGCTCATGCATTCTTTTGTAGCTTCAAGATTTTTCCAGTAACAAATCATATTTCCTAAGGATTTAATTGCAATTTCACCAATCTCTCCTTCCCTAAGCTCATTCCAGTTTTCATCTATGATTCTAATTTCAGTTAAAGGAGGGACAACTCTTCCTGTTGATTGAGGGTGATCAACATATTCATCTCCACTTCCAAGAGCTCCTAATGCATTAGTTTCTGATAGACCATAACCAATACCTGGCCTTGCTTCGAATTCAGAATCAAGTTGTTTAACATGTTCAGCCGGCCTTGGCGCTCCACCTGCTCCAAGTGTCTTTAGAGATGAAAGGTCATAATTTAGCCTATCAGGGTGATTTAATAATTCCCATGTTTGTGTTGGTACACCTGTGATATCAGATATTTTTTCTTGTTCTATTAATTGTAATGCTCTGCCAGCATCCCATTTTTTCATCATAACAATTTTACGTCCAACCAAGATGGACATAAACATACCTGCATGACTTCCTGTAACGTGAAAAAGTGGCACACAAAGTAAAATTGCTGAAGCCTCATCAAGTAAAGGCGTAGTATCTGAATTTTTTTGATTATCAACTTCTTTCATAATAGAAGAAAAACATGCCCAGCTAAATAGGGTTGCAATTACAGCTTTTTGAGAAGATAAAACACCTTTAGGCTTTCCTGTGGAACCAGATGTATAGTAAATAGTTGCTGGGTCATTTCTGCCAATTTCAATTTCAGGAAAGGAAATGGATTGTTCATTAATGAAATCTGAAAAAGACTTATATACAGGGTCAGGGGTATAGCTAGTTACAATTTTTTTAACATCCTTAAGAGATTCTAAGCCTTGCATTCTTTTTTGATCTGCAAATAAAAGTTTTGCATCTGAATGTTCTAAACCATATATGACTTCAGAAGGAACCCACCATGAATTAAGAGGAACACAAACGGCACCAATACCGACTATTCCTAAATATGCAAAAATAAATTCAGGATTATTCTGCATACAAATTGCAACTTTATCCCCTTTACTAATACCTTCTTTTATTAGAGCATTTGCGGTCTGAGCACTTTTTTCAAATACTTGTTTATAAGTATATCTTTCATCATCAAATACGATGCACTCTTTATCAGCATGCAAAAGAGCAAAATCTAAATAACCTCTAATGCTATCCGGAAAATTGACATATTCATTAAATGTAACACCTGATTCATTGATAACCTCTTTGGTTTCAAACATCTGACCAGACGCAGTAACTTGAGATAATATTTCTTGATATAAGTCTTTCATTGATGATGTATATATAATTTATATTTAAAAAAGTTATTATATCTAAACATAAACTTTAGTATATTATTTATAGAGATTTTTTATAATGCGCCCAGACCTTAGTATTCAATATTTTAGCTATTTCCAACAATTGGCATTATCTGCTTTTGTATTTTTTATATGCTCGTTAAATATATCAGCTCAATCCTATGAGCCTATTGGAACTATTAATCCTAATAACTACGAACCTGCTCAAAAAAATATAGCCCAAGGTAAAAATGGAATGGTTACAACACAGCATTTTTTAGCCACAGCGGTAGGTGAAAAAATACTTAATAGTGGTGGTAACGCATATGATGCAGCTATTGCAGTTGGTTTTACATTGGCAGTGGTTCTTCCAAGAGCTGGAAATATTGGTGGCGGTGGGTTCATGGTAATACATGACTCTACTTTAAATAAACAATTCTCAATTGATTATAGAGAAAAAGCACCAATCAATTCAGATAAAGATATGTACTTAAATTCAGATGGTACATTTAACAATCAAAAATTATCAACATTTGGATATCTTGCAAGCGGAGTGCCTGGAACAGTAGCCGGTCTATGGGAGGTTCATTCAAAGTTTGGATCATTGGAATGGAGCAAGCTTCTTGAGGATGCTATATATTATGCTGAAAATGGTTTTTATATAACTCCATACCTTTCAGATATGTTGGTCAAATATGAATCAAAATTGTCTTTTTATCCAGAAACAAAAAAAATATTTCAGAAAAATAATCAAGATTTTGAAAATAAAAAATTAGTACAAAAGGATTTAGCTAAAACATTAAAATTAATAGCTCAATCTGGTAGAGATGGTTTTTATCGAGGTTCTGTTGCAGAAAAAATACACACTCAAATGCAATTAAATGGAGGGTTAATAACAAAGGATGATTTAGAAAATTACCAACCGGTTTGGAGAACGCCATTAAAATCAACCTATAGAGATACTGAGATTGTAACTATGGGACCGCCCTCTTCAGGTGGGGTACATATTATTCAAATGCTAAATATTCTTGAGAACCATAATGTTTCAAAGATCGAACATAATTCATCTAAATATATTAATCTTTTAACAGAAATCATGAAATACGCATATGCAGATAGATCTAAGTATCTTGGTGATCCTGATTATTATGAGGTGCCAGTATCTCAAATTATTAGCAAAAATTATGCAAAAACCATAAATGAAAAGATTGAAATTGGTAAAGTTACACCCTCTTCTGTAATTTATCCAGGTGTATTTAGAGACAATGAAAGTTACGAAACTACTCATTTTTCAATTGTTGATAAAGATGGTAATGCCGTCTCTTCAACCTATACTCTTAATTCAACATTTGGTTCTGGGGTTGTCATAAAAAATACAGGCATTCTTATGAACAATGAGATGGACGATTTTGCAGCTGCGCCTGGGATACCAAACCAATTTGGTCTTCTTGGAGCTGAAGCTAATCAGATAGTTCCAGGCAAAAGACCCTTAAGCTCCATGACACCAACGATAGTTATGAAAGATGGGGATTTTTTCTTCACAACTGGAAGCCCTGGTGGTTCAAGAATAATTACTGCAGTTTTACAGTCAATTATAAATATCGTTGATTATGGCATGAATCTTGAAGAAGCCAATGCAGCAAAACGAATTCATCATCAGTGGCAACCTGATTTGCTTCAAATTGAATTATCAATAGATCCAAAAATAAAAAATCAGCTTCTAGAACTAAAATATAATATTAAAATTATAAATCCAGCAACGTGTCTTCAAACTATAATGTATAAAGATAATATGTATTATGGGTATGGAGATTTTAGAAGGCCCGACGCTTTTGCATCAGGAGAAATATATGATTGATAAATTAATGGTGATTTCAGCCTATGCTGTCCCAGCTATCACCTTGCTAGTCATATGCTTTTGGATTACTAGAAAGTAATCATAAACTAATGGATGCTTTCTTAATAGCGTTTTTAAGTATCATTTTTTTATCAATTGGTAGCTTAACCTCTGTTTTAATTCATAGATTAATCCTTATGGAATTTCAAAAGACTGATATTAATCTGTTTTTTCCTCCATCTCACTGTATTAATTGTGGGGCAAAAATCTCGATAATCAATCTAATTCCAATATTGGGATATTTGTTGCAAATGGGAAGATGTATAAAATGTAATGCTTCAATTTCAATAACATATCTTATGCATGAAATTATTCATTTAGCAGTAGGATTAAGTATTTATCTTTTTGAAGGCCTTTCATACCAAGCTTTGATTACATACTTATTATTTACAATACTTTATATACTTTTAATTTGTGATTTAAAAAAATTTTATTTACCCCTCTACCTCAATCTTTCAATTACGCTAATTGCCATTATTTCTGGATTCTTTGGAATAACTTTAATTGAAAGTTATGGTTTTTTAAATATTTCTAATATTTCATTACCTTTGATTGGTTTTATTTTTGGATATTTTTTCTTATGGTCTATAAATTTAATTTATAAGTTATTAAAAAAAGAGGATGGTATTGGGGGTGGTGATTTTATTCTTCTAGGTGGAATTGGATCAATTGTTGGTCCATTATCTATAGCTTCAATAGTCCTATTAGGGTCATTATCAACATTAATAATTATGATTTTCAATCATAAAAAATATGCAAAAGAATTACCACTAGGTGCTGGGTTAATTTTTGGTTTGTTTATTTATATTATTTTTGAATACTTTGAACTATTTACATTTATATATGTTGTGTAAGTAAGACCTTATTAGGTAATAAACAATGGACGTGGCGAGATAACTATTAACAAGAAAGCAAACTTGGTAATTATTTCAACATCAATACAGTTACTGGTAACCTCTCATAGATTTGAAAAATGGTCTAATTTTCTTCATGGACATATAAAAATAAAAGATTATTGAAACAATCAAAAATTCCAACATTAATTGTTTCGGGTGATAGAAACAAGGGTGCTATTTATGAAGAAGATAATTTATTTGAAATTACATCTTCATCACTTAGCAAGACGTTATCACCATCAAAATTCATTGGAAGACCAAAAGAAGTTGATGATGCAATTTTGGTGGCATGTATTCAGGTGAAAACTATGGTTTGATTACTAGTGATATAGAAAAAGGAATATCTGATTTAATTGAAAGATATTCATGAAAAAAAGTTAAACAAAAATTAGTATCAATAAAAAAAGGGGTTAATTTATAACCCCTTTTTTTAGTAAATAACTATAAATTTAATTCATTACAAGAACTTTATTTTTATATATTACATCACATTGACCTGAGTATAAATTAGCTAAATTATGTTTATATACTTCTTTTAAGTAACTCACTTTTAAATCACATGTTAGTGAGCTATCAATAAGACCTGTATTAGAATGTTGGATATAATCACTATATAGACCAAAAATAACAACATCATGGTGAGGCTTAGATATATCATCTCTAACTATTATTCTGCCTCTATCAGCTGAGGTATAACAACCTACTGACTGTTTGGGACAAAAATTTTCAACAAGTTTAGAGTTATATTCAATATTAATATATCTAGCATTTGAATCTAATTGATTTTTAGCACTATCAAATATAATCTGATTTGCCATAACCGTTGAGCTAAACATAAAAAATAATACATATAATGAATTTCTAGTATTTATCATTTGAACTCCTTATTTTAAATTGTTACAAAAATGTTACAATTGTTACAAATATGTTACATAAATGATACATTTGTGTCAAGCACATAGCCTAAAGCATTAGTAACAAGTTTTAATTATTAATATCATCTTCACCATATTTGGCATAATGGAAGTTTATGAAATCTCTTTTGTTAGTTTTTTCAGATCAGTTATCAAAGAATAATAAAGTCTTTGAGTAATTAGATGATAAGAATCTACTATTTATGTATGAACCCCATGATACTTTTTTATAGTTTTATAGTTGGATTTTTTCGCTATGGCTTGTAAATGCTGTTTATAAATTTTTTAGAAAGAAGGATGGTATAGGAGGTGGAGATTTTATTTTATTTGGTGGTATTGGAACGCTTATAGGGCCTTTTTATCTGCCATTAGTATTATTATTTGGATCCCTGTCTTCATTAATAATCTAATTAATGTTGAAAAAAAAGTCGACATCAGATGAAATTCCACTGGGCTCAGGTCTTATTTGCGGATTTTTTGTGTATGTATTTTTAAGTTTTTGTGAACTAATAGATAATCTTATTGTCTTATAAATGAGACCTTTGAATGCCATCTTAATTCATATCCCCTAGGTCACTAAAAAGCAGGCTTAATAGTCTGCTTTTTTTTATTTTTAATTTATTTGTGTTATAAATAGATTAATGAAGATTAACCATTAATAAAAAATAAATCATGAAAAAAATAACACTCTTTGCACTTACCTCAATATTTATAATTTCTTGCTCTCAGTCAGATACACAAGGACAACAAGAAAAACCTATAGTCGAATATGTTTGGCATAACGCAGGTCCAGATTTTAATGCAGAAAATTTAGCGAAGTTAATTAATGAATGGAATGTTGTTATCACAGAATCGGGAATGGACATGCTGGGTGCGAATATACTCACTCCCAGTCAATCTAATGACGGTTTTGATTTTATATGGGTCATGAGATGGCCTTCAATGTCAGCAAGAAATGCTGGATGGGATTGGTGGAATTCTAGCGGAGCTCAAGACAACTGGGCAGAGTCAATAAATGGAATAATGAGCTTTAGTATAGAAAATGTTTTCCCATTTGAGGTCACTGATGTTGCTCAGCCTAGAGTTGAAAATAACTCAGGGTCTTTTTTAAATAGATTTCATTTTTGTAATTTTAATGATGGTAGTGACTCGACTAGTCTTAAAGAGTTTAAAAATGCTGTTGATTCAACTATTTGGAGTGATACATATTGGAATGTCCTCTTAAACCCTATGTTTGATGCAGACCCTAAATCTGACTTTGTTTGGTTAGACTTATGGGCAGATCAGAGTGATAAAGATTCTGCACTTGGAAAGTTTATGGATTCTGAATATGCAAATATGTATGTTGATAGTTTTACATGCAATACAGCAGATTTTAGTGGTGTTGTAATAAGATAATTAATGGAGCGGGTAGAGAGGATCGAACTCTCATCAAAAGGTTGGAAACCTCTTATAATAGCCATTATACGATACCCGCTATTTAGAAAAATCATTATAAATAAAAAGGAAGCTAAATGCTTCCTTTTTTAGAACTTATTAAATCTAATATTTAAATTAAGCTATAAGACTTATACTTCTTCGAATCGAGACAGGTTGCATTTTCATTAAACTCATCTTTAATAGCTTTTGATTCCTCATCCTTGATCCAGTTTTTTTCTAAAAACTCTTTGTAATCATTTATAGGAAATGAATTAATCCATAAAAAATCTGTATCTGCTTGCGATGAATTTATATATGAAAAGCTATAAGGCATTTTTAATCTCCCTACTGAACTTATAAACCTGTCAGTGGCTATTCTAAAAGTCCCATAGTTATAATCAGCATTATATTTACACCTCAGTATTTCAACGTTTATAAAATCACTAGTATTTGATTTGATGGAATTATTCATATCCAAACCGCTTGATTGGTCAGTTAAAAATATACAAGTAGAAATACTACTTAAACCCTCTGTTTCTAATATCTCTATGAAACGCTTAAGGGCATCAAGATTATTACTTGAACGAATTGAGAAAACAAATCTACTGACTTCTTGCTGCGCTTCTGGAAATAAAATATCTATATTATTAAATATTGATAGCTCCTTTTGATATTTAGCAACAAGTGATGAAAGAAAAGATTCAAGATTAATTAGTGATGAAGACTCATCAAGATCGCAATAAAAAAAATCTTGTGTGTATGTATATTCAGGAACAATAAGGCTATTTAAAGAAATCGAATCGTCCTCTTTGTTATTACAAGATACCAAAAAAAGAAAAAGTGATAAAAAATAAATGTTTTTAAGTATTAGTCTCATGAACAAAAGTTATAATAGTCAAATGAAATTATATACTCGACTGTACCAATTTTTAATAATTATATTTATTGCTAATACTGCTAACGCTGAAAAATATATCATTGGGTTTGGGTCATGTTTAGATCAGGATGCGCCACAACCTATATGGGATTCCATTAAAAAAGAATCTATTAATTCATTCATATTTCTTGGTGATAATGTATATGGGGATATACCTTCTGGGGATTTAAAAAATATGCAGTCCGCATATAACAAACAAAAGACAATGATTCCGGATTGGCTAAATAATATAGAAATTGAGGCTGTTTGGGATGACCACGACTATGGAATTAATGATGGCGGTGGGTCTTATAGCAATAAATTTGAATCAGAAAAAATATTTTTAAATTTTTGGAATATCCCTTTAGCTGATGATAGATATAAAAGAGATGGTACTTACTTCAATAAACTAATAAATGTTGAGGGTTTAAGAGTTCATTTAGTGGCATTGGATACAAGATTTTTTAGATCAGATTTAATAAAGCTTAAGGGTAACTATCCTCTCTTTGGAATTAATAAAACTGAAGAAGCAACTATTCTTGGAAATGATCAATGGGTGTGGCTAGAGAAAACTCTTAAAATTAAAGCCGATGTTGTGATTTTAATATCCTCTATACAGGTGTTGCCTACAGAACATGGATACGAAAAATGGTCACTCTTTCCAAATGAGATGAAAAGACTCATAGCTAATATTAAAAATATTAATGCTAGAACTATAATTATCTCTGGAGATAGGCATAAAGCAGCTATATACAATGACAATAATTTATTTGAAGTAACGTCCTCATCAATGAATAGGCCTATCAAGGCTAATGTTATGATGAGAGCAGATGAAACTGATGCTCTTATGGTTGGAAAAGTCTTTAATAAAGAAAATTATGGCCTGCTAGTTTTTGATAGTAAATTAAAAACACTTCAAATGAGTATTAAGAATATAGATGGAAATGTAGTTAGTAGTGTTGATTTAAAACTGTAAAGCATCTAAAAATATTATTTTCTTGTAAACTATTAATTAATGAGCTCAATTGGTTTAATTTTTCCCGATCAACTTTCACTTAATAATAAGGTTCTTGAGGTTATTCAAGGCGATGATCAAATTTTATTGTATGAACCATTAGAGACTTTTTATGAGATTTCTCATCACAAACATAAGCTTGTCTTTTTAATAAGTGCATTTAGGCATTTTAAAAAATTATTAAAACATGATAATTTAATTCACATAAAAATTGAGAAGGAAAGAAGTTTAAGTCTTGTTAATTATCTTGATTCTCTTCATAAGAAAAGCCCTTTTAATAATCTTTATGTGGCAAAACCATCAGATTTTAAAACTCTTAAAGACCTAATGTACTTCTGCCAGTCACATGAAATTAATTTGAAGGTTTTTGATGATAAAAAATTTATATCAACAACAGAAGATTATGATGCCTGGTCAGAGGGAAAAAAGACAACAATCCAAGAGTATTACTATAGGTGGCTACGAAAGAAATTTAATATCCTTATGGATGATGATGGGAAACCTCTTGGAGAGAAGTGGAATTTTGATAAAGAAAATAGAAAAGGCATCTCTCAACTCAAAGCTGAAGTTCCTCAAAGAAATAAAATCAAAACTGACTCTATAACTGTTGAGGTAATGATAGAAATTGAGGAGATGTTTAATTCATCTCCTGGAGACTTAGAAAATTTTAATTGGGCTGTTACTCACGAAGATGCCTGGAGTTTATTTCTTGAATTTCTAGAGATTTACTTACCTAATTATGGAAGTTTTCAAGATGCTATTAATAAAGATGATCCATTTATGTACCATTCTTTGCTATCACCATATTTTAATGCTGGGCTTCTTGACCCGATGGAGTGCGTTAAAGCAGCAGAAAATAAATACACTGAATCTAATGGCGCTATTCCAATTAATTCTGTAGAAGGTTTTATAAGGCAAATTCTAGGTTGGAGAGAATTTATTATGGGAGTTTATTGGGATAACATGCCTCAATATAAGCAAGCCAATTTTTGGTCTCATAGCAAAAATCTAACAGACAGCTGGTACATGGGTTCGACGGGCATACCTCCTCTAGATACTGCTATTATTGAATCTAATAACCTTGGATATACGCATCATATTAATAGGTTAATGATTATTTCAAACCTAATGAATCTTTCAGGAATTCATCCTGATGAAATTTACAAATGGTTTATGGAAATGTATATAGATTCAGCTGACTGGGTTATGGTGCCGAATGTTTATGGGATGGGAACTTTTGCAGATGGTGGGATATTCTCTACAAAACCATACATTTGTGGTTCTAGCTATATGCTTAGAATGTCAAATCATAAGAAAGGTGAATGGTGTGATGTTGTTGATGGTCTTTACTGGAGATTTATAGAAAATAACCTTAATTTTTTTAAAGGTAACCCAAGACTATCTTTAATGGTGAATGCATTGTCTAAATTAGACCCTCAAAGAAAGAAATTAATCTTAAGTAAAGCTGAAGAATTTATTGAAAATAATACAAATTAATCAAAGGAATTAACATCCTCTAATAGTATTTTTGCTGCTACAGGAGTCATCTTCAGATAGTCATGGCCTGCATTATCAACAACCTTATAACCCCATCTAAATGGAATATTGTTATTATCAGAAATATTTATCAATGACTCAAAAAAACTATTTGCTCTATCAACCCTTGTGATGCCTTGTTTTTGAGCTCCTTTGGATGAATTAACACTCTTTAAATTAACGTCACTGTCTCCTATTAACAAAGAGGTTCTATTGGACATAAACCATTTGATGTGCTCGCTTGATATATCTATTGGTGTATTTTTAATTCCATACGGAAAATTATTTCCATTAAGGAATGTATACCAACCAGCATTGGCAACTACAGCATTTGAAATTCTTTTATCATTACTCAGCAACATATATCTATGGGTGAATTGAGCACCGGCTGAATGACCAAACATCTTATATTTATTAGTTGATAATGAAAATTTACTTTGGAAAAAATCGAAAAAAGATGATATTGATTTATTAATATAATCATCAGAATTATTATTTATTGACCCTGAGGACGTTGCAGACTCTAGAAGAAAAAAATATCTAAAATTACTCTTATCAAATTGAGGCGCAACTACAATAATATTTTTATTACTAACGTATGGAATCCATGCTGAAATATAATCTTTAGCATTTCTGCTGTTACCGTGAATAACAAATAATAACTGTGTATCTTTATCTATTTTTTTTGGTGTAATATAAAAAATTTCTACGTCAGGTTTGTCCCAATAAGCATATGTGATTTGATTAATTGCAGATGCATGTAATACATTTGTATTTGTAACTATTAAAATTAAAACAAATAAGAAAGTGCTTTTCATAAATCAATTCTATCAATGATTGATATTTAATAGGTTAAAATACTAAAAAAAATACAGCAAAATATAAGTGACTAATAATATAAAACTAATTCAAAAGATTCATGAATCTAAGTATAAGATTACTTTTGTTTCAAGTGGTGGTGGAACAAATGCAATTTCATCATTATTAAAAGTGCCTGGAGCAAGTAACACAGTTTTAGAGTCATATATACCTTACTCAAAGAAATCAATGGATCTATTTCTTAATAGGAAGCCTGATCATTATTGCTCCCTTAATACATCTCTTAGTATGGCAGCAAACGCATATAAAAAATGCTTACAAATTGACAATGAATATAAAAAAAAATACTTTATAGGGATCTCTGTAACCGCTAGTCTTGCAACAACCTATACAAAAATTGGAGATCATAAGTTTTATATTTCAGTACAAACTGAATCTTTTACAAAATCAGTTGAATGCAAGCTAATAAAGGGATCAAGAACAAGAGAAGAAGAAGAGCAACTTATAACTGAATATGTTCTATGCCTATTAGCTGAATGTTGTGGAATTGATAAACCATTGCCCTCCCATGATGAGATTCCAGTTATTCATATTGTTAAAGCAGAAAAATCTTGGAAAAAATTACTCAACAATGATGTTAACTATGTTTCAAGCGATAGATCCGTCCCGGAATTAATTTTTCCTGGATCTTTTAATCCACTGCATGATGGACACTTAAGAATGAGAGAATTGGCTGAAAAAAAGACAGGAATGAGGGCAACATTTGAAATATGTGCAAGGAATGCTGATAAGCCGCCCTTAACATTTCATGAAATTAAAAGAACTCTAGATCAATTTACTGAAAATGATAGCTGGGTAATGACGTCAGCGGGAAGGTTTAGTGAGAAAGCAGAAATGTTTCCTAACTCTGTTTTTATTATTGGAGCTGATACGTTGATGAGAGTATTTGATGAAAAATTTTATTCAAATAAAAAAGATATGATTGATCATATTGATAGGTTTAATGATCACAATATTAACTTTCTAGTCTTTGGTAGAAAGGTCAATAATAAATTTATCTCGCTTAGAGATATTATCATCCCATCTAATATCAAAAGTAGATGCACTGGATTTGAAGAAGGTAGTTTTAGAGATGATATCTCTTCAACAGAGTTAAGATTGGAGGAATAAGATTCTAGTTATGTGGTGGAAGCTTGGCTTCAACAAACCATTCATGAACTCGTTTAGCAGGATTGAATTTTTTAAGTCTCATCTTTTTATTTTCAAGAGTAAATTTCCTAGTCTTGATAGCTGTGTAATGATAGGTATGGCTATCACGAGTTTCGCCTTCAGGAATTAAGTATACTTTTGTTTGTTTTTTATCTGCCATAATAGAGTGGAATTATACACAAAAATACTAAAATGAGAATAAAAGAAAATTAATATTTCAACTTAAAACTTACGCACTTCATCTTTGTTCCATAAACCCCAATAAGCTCCAACATCACCTTCACTATCAACTTTCCAAGATTCATCAAAAGAAGAAAAATAAAAAATATCAATATTATTATTCTTGGACCAAAGCTGTGTATTAATAAAATATTGTAAATAATTTTTATAAGATGGATGTGCGCCCCACAGGTCACTTCCAGCACTAGGCCAACCTGTTTCAGTAATTATAACTTTTTTACCATTAGCAGCCTTTGTAGCCTCTTGAAACATATCTTTCATATAAAGCAAGGAATACTCTGATGCGCACCCTTCCCAAAATGGGTAACAGTTAGCAAGAATAACATCACAAGCATTTGTTATATTAGGCCTATCTCTAAACTCATAGTAGGCATCAACATAACCAACAGGTATGTTGTTTATATTTTCTTTTACATAATCTATATAAGAGATGAGCTCATCTTCAGATAGTTCTTTTCTATAAATAACTTCATTTCCAACAGCAGCAATATTTACTAACCCTTTTGAAGCAAGTTTTAATAGGCCCTCTATTTCATTATCATTACTTTTTAAGTCATCGCTAAGCCAAGCTCCAACTAATGTTTTAAAACCCATATCAACAGCTATTTGAGCAATCCTTGCATGCTCATCAGTTGAAGAAAATATTCTAATCCAGTTTGTGTAAGGCTTTAATATACTTAATCTTCTTTTGATCTGCTCATCAGATACAAAATCACCTGGCTGTTGTTCATCTTCATATAAACTAAAACATATTCCGTGGATTTTGCTTTCAAGAATTTCACTACTGAGTTCTTTCAATTCATCCTCAGAAAGACTATCTAGATTTATCCCAAGTAATGATTTAATTTTTTCATCTCTCAAAGACATTTTAATTTACTCCTTCGTTTCTTTGACTTAATTGTTTTTTAATTTCAGCTGCTCTTTGTTCATCTATCTCGTAGTCACGCATTACATAAATAGCAAATAGTGTTCCTACAACTGGTATTGTTGAGTAAGCGATTCTAAGACCAGTAAGAGCTCCTTCAGGCTGTGTTGAAGCATCACCTGCAAAACCAACGTAGTACATAATAAAACCTGATAAAAGTCCTGCAAGCGCAGTACCAAGCTTTATCATCCACCAATATATTGCTCCAAATGACCCTTCTTTTCTTGGGAGACCTTTTCTTAATTCCTCATAATCACAAGCATCTGCTGTCATACTCATCATTAAAGTAAATAGCCCACCAATTCCAAATGAGAAGAAAGGCAGAGCAAATAAAAACATATATGGCTTACCTGGAACAAACAAAAACCAAAATAGGACATATCCAATAATTGATATGCATTGGGAGATTATAAAAGTTTCTTTTTTTCCATATGACTGAGCCATTTTTGATACCAAGGGTATTACTAGAAACGTGGTAACAATAGCACCAACACTTCCATGCATTGCAGGCCATATACCTGCTGCCGATGCATCTCCAGAAAATAGATAGTGCACAATAATAAAGAATGAGAATGCAGCAATGGTCTGAAAGGAATTAAAAACTAAAAAGGTTGCAATACATAGTTTTCTAAATGGAATGTTTTTCCATGCATCTCCAAATATATGAAAAATATTAATAATACTCTTTCCAGCATTGTCTCTTGTAAGAGGGACTAAATGATCATCGTTAAGTGTTGATTTACTCTTAATAAAAATAGCAGGAATTATTGCAAGTAAAGTGCATAAGACACCGAATATAATTGAGAGAGTGCGTGTTCCTGTTGCAGCATCGACAAAAATATTAGGATCATAAATAATAATCCAAATCCATGGAGCAAGAACCCATGCAAATTGACCTATAAATTGAGACACTGCCATGATTTGAGTTCTTTCATGAAAATTGTCACTCATTTCATAACCCATAGCTACAAATGGCACACCAAAAATTGTAATACCAAGATAAAAAATTAAATTAAATATTAAGAAATACCAAAAATTATAAGTCTCACCATTTTCAGGATAAAGCTGCCAAGATAATATGAATGCGATGCCTGTTAATATGCCGCCAACAAAAACATACTGCCGTCTTTTACCCCATTTAGATTTTGTATTATCAGATATAAAACCCATTAATGGATCTGTTAAAGCATCAATAAATCTAGGTACAAAAGCAATAACCCCATACAAAAGTGGATTAAATCCAAGATCTTGGATTAACACAACAATAAATATTGATAGTAATGCTGGAAAAAGTTGATTGGCTAACATTCCAAGACCAAATGCTATTTTCTGGCCCAACGAAACGCTATTAGTTATATTTTCTACGTTATTCATATGAAATCCCCCCTGGATTCATATAGTTAATTAATTTCAAAATTTGTATAAGAATTTTTTATCACATCAAAAGTTATTTTTTTATTTCTATTTATATCTACTATGCCCCAGTACTCTTCATTTGCAGTGCCGTCATATGGTGTTCCATCGCTATTAGGAGCTGATCCACCAGTATCTTGTTCACTTGGATTTCCTGCTTTCCATAAACCATCTGTGAATTGAAAAATAAAAGAGCCAATATTCTTATCTGAATTATTTAATACATCGCTAATAATTTTTTTATTGGCGTCAGCTTGGGCTTGTTGATTTTCGCCTTTATTGTATTTAGATGTTGATTTTGTCATGAAACTATCAGCTCCAATCTCAGCAAAATACATAGGTTTTTTACTAAGTTTCTCCCACTCTTCAAATATAGATGCCGGCTCATCCCACCTATAAACATTCATACCCCAAACATTGATACTGGATGCTATTTTAAGAGCATCTTTACTTGGCAGATCGCCATGTGCACTAGAGACCAGCCTACTTGGATCTTCTATTTGTATAATCTGAGAAACAAGTTCCATGGATTTATACCAATTATTTATATCCCCACTAAACCATTGTGGATTATAGTTATATTCATTTCCAAGCTCCCACATTAAAATTGCATCATGATTTTTATATTTTCTGATGTAGTTAATAAAAGTACCTGAAACGATATCGAATTTACCTTGTTGGTTATATCCAAAACTAATAACAACCTTAATTCCAGCTTTTTTAAATTGATCTAAGACTGCTATATCATCAATAGGCTCATAGACTCTAACAGTATTTATACCAGCCTCTTTCATGAGTGATAAATCTTCTTCCAAGTTTATAAAGTTTCTTTTTGTTTTTCCAATTTCAACTGGGTGATAACAAATCCCCTTCATATAAAATGGGTTATTATTTACAAGCAAAGTATTGTTAGAGATCGTAACTTCAATAGAATGTGCTGAAACTACAAATATTAAAAAAAGAAATTGTAAAAAAGTTTTCATAATTATTATTGATTAATTGGAGGTAGGTTTGAAGTCTCTAATAAAGCATCAAAATCGCCATTAAAAGTTTTTTTAATAGGGTAGCCCCCTCTAGACAAACCATCAAATACATTTTGATCTACTTTTTCCCATAAAGGATATTTTGCTTCGCCATGAACAGTAAAAAGTCCAAAGTGATTTTCAGAGCCATTTTCATTTTGTGAGTCTTTCCATGGCTCATCAAATGCAGAAAAATAAAAACAAGAAATTGATTTAGCTACACAAACATCGGTAATCATCTTATAGTATAGTCCCAGCTTATATTCGTCTGCCGCTTCCGTACCACCATAACCATATAGATCTGAAGCTACACTTGACCATCCTGTTTCTCCAATATGAACTTGCTTTGATGAATCAATACCATGAATATATTCTTGAACACTGTTGAATTGACTAAGCTCATACTCAACAGATTTTTGTATGGCTTTTTTAATAATATCTTTTTTACTTAAGTCTTCTGAACCACCAGACAGATTCCAAAAGACTGGATTGTAATAAGTATCATGGAATGCATAGGTATGCATAGATACATAATCTACAGACCTTATTAATTCATCTAGGTCGTCATTATGATATTCCTCTGAACCACCACCCCAAGATGCGAAATTATCAGAACTTGTTATCCATATATTATTATTAATAGTTCCATTAATTTTAAGATCTTGAAGATACTTTACCCATTTTAAAATATATTTTGGTTCTAAATAATAACTTGTTGCCCAATGCACCATAGCCTCATTGCCAACAGCAATGACCTTTACGATATCTTGATAGTCTTGAGCCAATCTAACAGCCTCTGCTATTTCAACTTTATTACCCTCTAAATCTTCTTCATTATGAATTGGTAGATCTGTAAATGCATCCTTGCACTGAACCCATGCGCCTAGCATCACATACATTTCAAAATCTGAATCCGAGCTCTTAAGTTCACTAATTGCTTTTAGCGTATTTTCAGCAAAAGGATGATGAAGGTCATACGTCCTAATAACCCTAAAGCCTTGAGCAAACATTATCTGAAGATCTTCTTTGATATCCTCAATTGAAGGCTGGACCTCACGAGATTTTCCTCTGTAACCACCATAAGAAATAGCAGGATAATTGTTATTACCAATAATATCTTTTGCGTTCTTGCTCATAACCAAATCTCCAGATTTACTACATGAAGCTATTAAAAAAAAAGAAATGAGAAGTAATTTCTTCATTTTTTAACGCTTACATGCAACGCCTTTATTAAATTTGTTCTATTAAATATATTTTGTGAACTTTCAAAGTTTAGCTGATAGCCATTTACAGTTTCCTCAGAACCGTTCATTGAAATAATTTTTATATCTTCTTTATTAGACAGACTATAGATTACTGGCACTTGGCAAATCGTATAAGCTAATGAATTTGATCCTATAGGCATGTATTCAATTTCATTATTTAGATTTACAAATTTAAAAGATTTTTCTTCAGCCATAAATTCATTTTTGCGCAATAAAGTTGGTTCAAAACTAATCTTTCCATTATCAACAAAAAAACCTAACTCATAAAATCTGCTAATGACATCCTCTTTTACTTGTCCTGTCATTCCTGGCTGTTGAACACCTCTACCTCTTGGAGTGTGAGAGTAGGGATCGGTTGGAAAGGCTCCATATAGTTCTGGAGACTTGTTAACACCTATTCCTTCATTTATTTCAAAATAATGATCAAATAATCGTCCTATTGTTTTTGAATCAATATTTTTATCAATAGAAGCTTGAGTAACTTCTGCTGAGGCTAATAATAACTTTGATACCATATGCCAATAAATTGACCCTAGTCCCTCATAACCATAAAAAGTACCAGACCTCCCTGTAAAAGATTTATGATCAAATACAACTTCAAAAATATCTAGTATTAAATCCTTCTCTTCTTTCACAAACTCCATATATTTTGATGGTAAATTATCTAATTCTCTAATTAAGCAGCTAGCATTATGGAATGAGCCATTAAAGTGATATTTATTATTAATATCTTTTATAACTACCTGGTGATTTCCATCTTTGACTAATAAAGATAAAAGAGAAGATTTATTAAATTCAGTTTCAGGAATAATATTTTTATCTAAAAAACCTAATAAATTCTTATTGGGATAGAGAATATAACTATATTGTTCATCCCAAAATAAAGAACTGCTTTTTAGACTATCTAATACTTTTAAACTTTCTTCTTCAGAAAGATAACCTGAGCTTAAGACTCCAACCTGACCTTCAAGCATCTCAGAAAGTCTATCAATAGAAATTTCATTGGCGCCTAGACTCACAAGATTATAAGCATGATATAAACCATCATTTCTTTTATTGCTATCAATTGTTTCTTCTAAAACTTTTTGCACTATTTCAAGAAAATTGATTACCTTCTTTCTGTCTAGATGTTCTTTAAAACCTGAAAAATTCGATGTATAAATCCTATCTCTGTACTCAGCAGCATTTTCTCCAATTTCATCAACAAACTCTTTTCGAGCTTTATCAGATACATCTGAAGTTAGTTTACAAAAAGATGAGTTAAGTTTTTCAAAGAAGTGAAATAGTTCAGTAGAGATCTCAAATGATGATGCATTATCATTTTTAAGAATAGTAATAAAAAAACATAAAAAACGTCTTAAATAGTAGAGAGTTACCATTGAAACACCATTTCCCACTAGAGCGTTATTTGCATCATTCCACTCTGGTCTTTGTGTGTTCATCCAAATACCAGCATCAGGAATGAAATTTGAAAGCTTAGCTAAAATTGTAGTTAAAATTTTCTCAAAGAAATTTACTTGATGTTTTAACCCTTGATAGTTCCTTAATATTGCTCCGTCAGCACCCTCTTTCTCTCTATCTGATTCAATTTTTTCTGCTAAATCAAAATTAAAATCTATAGTATTTTTAGGATCTTTATAAATAGATTTATAGTCCTTGATAGCATATGGAACATTAGCATATACAAAATCATTCTTATCAAGAAAGGAATTTAGCCTTTGAGGGAAATATTTTTCAGAAAATTCTAAAAATTTGAGAAGGTATATTATTTGATGATCACCCCAATAACCTATATAAGACCATGGATTATCAGCTTCTATTGTTTCCCAGTCAAAGCCATTTTTAGTTAATCTGTATGGATTATATCCATCGAATGTAGATGCATTTAAAAACCGATATATCATGCCGTCAATAAACTGAGGGTATGAATAAGCAAGAGCTTCCCAGTTCTGAAATATATCTCTCCAGTTACCCTGATAATCTAAAACTTTTTCATCTGTAATATCGTCTCTTGTATTAATAGAAAATTTATTCCAAGGTCGACTTGGATCGCCATGCCTTCTGCTAAACTTAATTGGTAAGTACTCTGTAGCCAGTCTTTTGTAGTCTTGAGAGCTGCTTTGATCAATAGTGTTTCTTAAAAATGTAAGATCAAAATGATCAGGCCATTCTATAAAGGTTGAATCCATTTCCTTAGAGCAATATTTGTTTGCATTTGATATATATTTAATAAAGTCACTTTTTTCTACAACATAGTCTTTATCAAATATTCCGCCACGCATAATATTAAACAAGGTGTTTGCAAAATGTCTGATATTTCTTCTTCTATCACTTGAAAGTTGAATTCCATCAGAAGAACCGACAAGTTTATAAAGCTCATTCGATGAATTAAGAATTTCTTCATTAATATCTTCAATTATATTTTTATTTCTAGATAAACTATGTTTAAGTTCTATAAGATCTGAGGAAGATTTATTAATATCAGCTGCAAACATCCATTCTTCTTTTTGACCGCCTTTCAGGCAGAAAGATGATTGAACAAAATAAGCCCCTTTTTCAGCTTTAATATCAGTCTCTTCATTTATATCAAATCCTTTTCTAAAGGCATCCAACTGAAGCGATGATAAAAGTACTTTATTTTCTTTAAGCCCTAAATGAAAAACAATATTGGATTTTAATGCTTCGCTTGGCTCTGCTCTATCAACAATAGTTGCGCTTAAAGCAAAAATTCCTATTTTAGAACCTTTATCTAATTCATTTCTTTTGTAAGCATCAGCTAAATTACTTGTATTATTTTGAATACTTTCATCAAGACCCCAAGGCAATATATTTTGAAACCCATCAAGCAATGTAACTGTTATATCATCATTGTTTAGATTCTTGATCGAAGAAGTTTTTACAAAACCGTATTTATCACAAGTTGTCCATTGATATGAAAATTTAAGTCCTAGATCATTATTAATCTCTTCAAAAATGACTTTGTTTCCTCTCAGGTTTTTATAGAGGTTTCTTATATTTTGATATATAAAATCAGATGTTTTGGTAAAAGGTTCCCAAAGATAGTTTCTATTATTTTTCTGAACATGGAAGATAGATTTACTTCCAGTTACTTCATAGGATTCAGTAATTTTGTCATCAGTGTAATAAGGAAATAGTGCATTGTTACTATTTTTCCTCCCAGCACTAAGAGCTCCTGTTGACGAAATGAAAAGCCAGTGGTCATAAGCACTCACAATACTCATAAAAAATGGTCTCATTTTATTTACATTAGAAATCTTATAAAAATTTTCTTTATTTATAACAACTTCTTTTCCTTCTATATTTAATTCAGATGCATTGATTAAGCTATCGCCAAGATATAACTCTTTTCTATTTGTCATAATTTACTATGCCTTATTAATATTTTTTTTATAAAAATTTAGATTGCCATGAAGGCAAGCATGCTCTTTCTCGACAATACCAATCTTAACCATTTCAAGAATTTGTAAATGAACTAATTTTTTATCGCCATAAAAATATTCAACAAACTTATCCTTATCCATAATTTTAAAAATTGATCTAATGAGTCCGCCTGCAATATAAACACCTCGACCTGAAATAAAAGTTAAAGCCATATCTGAAATGGTCTCAGCCAAAGATTTAATAAACCCATCTATAACAAGATTTGCCATATCATCATTAGAGCCATAACGAGCAACTATATCTTCAGAAGTCATTCTCACTCCTGTTTTATATTCATAAATACTTGAAATAGCTTTGCCTGATAATACATCTTCAAGAGTCCTAAAATGATCATCATTTTCAATAAAGTAATTTTTTAAAAGTGTTTTTGTTAGTCCAGTTGTATTACCGATTTCGGTAGGAGTAACCTTATCGTCTCCAATAAGTAATGCTGCTCCAAGACCAGTACCTGGACCAATAAAGAAACTATTATTATTAAACTCAGATCCATCCTTTATAAGTGATATATCCTTATCTTCATAAGCAGCCAAGCTATGACCAATAGACTCCCAATCATTTAATAAATGACATGTTTGAAAATTAAATGATTCCTGTATATCTTTTTCGTTAATAGAAAAGTCTCTATTAGTCATAGTAATTGAACCATTAATTTTTGGTCCAGCTACGGATATAACCAAGTTATCTATATTTTTTCCTTCGATAAGATTGGCTAAAATATCATTAAACCCTTTAATGCATGAAAGTTTAATTTTATTTGTATCTTTAAGAGAAGATAAATCACCATCAGCATACGCATATCTTAAATTTGTTCCACCAATATCAATTAATAGTACTTTACTCATAACTTACTGACTTTATTTTGCAGGCATTATAGCCTTTGTTATTAATATATTTCACTGAATGCACATCAAGTATCCAATTACCTTCCGTCGAAAATGAAGCCCTAGAAGTAATTGAAGAAAGATTAAAATTATCAACTTCTAGACAGGCAAGAGGTATCTCAATTACTTGCCACTCATTTGTTTTATTATCTGCAAGAGCGTTGGATAAATCGAAAGACTGATAACAAATATTAGAACCTGAATTTTTAATACTTTCTTCAGTCTTAGAGCAACCAATGTTAAAGCTTATTTTTTTATTAGATACTTTATTTGGTCTCACGACTAGTTGAATAGCGCCTTTGTTCATATAAGTTAGATCTTCACTTGCCCCACTAGCTATTTCCCAAGATTTATATGAAATCTGATTACCAAAATTTATATTTTTTGCATCATCTTGTTTTTTAAAATCAAATTTACTAATACTAATACCGGACTGCAAATGTTCAAATACGTCAGAACTAATTCCCTCATATGTTATTTGATTTTTAATTGGATCAAAATATGATATTACCTCTCTATAGGAAGGATATGCCGAACCTACAAACAAAGTAACTTCAGATGGGGCTGGTTTGGAATCTTCAACATTAACTAAATCTATAAATATATTATCTTTATATGAAAGGCCATACTTATACTTAAATAATGGATCATAGTTTGCATCACCAAAGTTAAGTTCAAATTGAGATGAGTTTTTAGGCCACGAATAAGATAGCTTCCCTTTAAAATCATAAGATATCTTATTTTCCTGATTTGTAAATATTACATCAGTTACCCCTTCTATTGCAGAGCCAGGAAGCCACAACTGAACAAATGCATCTGATAAATTTAATTCTTCATTTATGATTAACGGTCTGCCAGAAATAAATAAAGAAACAGATGATATTTTTTGATCACTGATTTGCTTCATATAGTTTTTAAAACTTTTATCATGATTCTGATAAAAAAGAGTTTTTCTATCTCCATCTCCTTCGGCATATGGATCTTCTCCATATACAAAAATTACAAGATCTGGTTTTTTCTTATAGTTGGCATTATCTGAAAACTCAACAGTGCTTCCATTAGACTCAGCTTTTAATTTGATTGCCTCAAAAATACTTAAAGAATTAGGAAATTCATCATTAGTGTTTTCTCTCCCCTGCCATGTTATTGTCCAACCTCCCATGTGTTTTGTAATCTTGTTTGCTGAATCTCCAATAACTAAAATATGCTTATTGGATGTTATTGGAAGAGTTTTATTATTATTTTTAAGAAGAACTATTGACTCTCTAACTGCTTGTCTTGCTATGTCTTTATGACGTGAATCACCAATATAATTAAAGGGATATTCATGCGGCTTTCTTTCATTAAACATACCTAGGAGATATTTAACAGATAGTATATTTTTAACAGCTTGATCTAATCTTTCTTCTTTAATAATACCTTCTTTAACTTGCCTTAAGGTATTGATATAAAGTGGTTTCCACTCATCAGGAGCCATAAAAATATCTACCCCAGCATTAAAAGATTCTGGGCAGCTTTCTTTTGAACACCCAGGGACTTGCCCATGTCCATTCCAATCCCCTACAACAAGACCTCTAAAACCCATTTGATCACGGAGGATGTTATTTAATAAATACTCGCTACCATGAGCTTTTTGACCATTCCATGAATTAAAACTAGCCATTACCGTTTGGATACATGAATTAATTGCATCAAAATAAGGTTTGCCATGAATATCTTTTAACTTTTGCTCACTAAGAATAGTATTACCTTGATCTACTCCATTTTTTGTGCCGCCATCTCCTAAGAAATGTTTTGCAGTTGCTAAAACATGATTATCATCAAGGAACTCTTTTCCCTCTCCTTGAAGTCCCTTAATCATTGCTTCTCCAAGTAAAGATACAAGCTTAGGATCCTCTGAGTATCCTTCATAAGTTCTACCCCATAAATCATTTTGAGGAACTGCTATTGTTGGTGCAAATGTCCAAGGTATGCCAGTTGAAAGAACCTCTTTAGCTACAACTTCCCCAATACTTTTAATAAGACTAGCATTCATGGTTGAGCCAAGGCCTATATTATGGGGAAAAATAGTTGCTCCAATTACATTGTTATGACCATGTACAGCATCAGTGCCCCATAGAATAGGTATTACTATCCCCTCAACAACAGGAGATGCATCATAATATTCTTTACTTAATTCCTTCCAGTCATTTATAGAGCTATTCTTGTTTTTGTTAGGGAATTTGCCGCCACCATTTAAAAATGTGCCTAGTTGATATGCCTTAGCTTCTGCTGGAGTAACCTCATCAATATCTGGCATTATTATTTGCCCAACCTTTTGCTCTAAGGTCATTTTATTAATTAAATTATTGATTAGATCATAGTCTACAGATACGTTGCATTGATTGGTATTAGACCAATCTACAGAATCATTCAATACATTTTCTGATTGATCTATCCCCTTGCTACATGAAGAAATAAATAGAATAGATAAAATAAATATACTTTTTTTCATTTTTATAAATTTTAATTAAATAACCCATAAATTAAAGCAAGAACACTTACCACAATTACAGTATTAACATTAAAAGATTTTGAGGTACTAAAATTAATGCCATTTAAATCAATTGCTTTTGGTTGGTCTTGGTATCCCTGAATTAAAGAAGTCATGTAACATCCAAATGCTGAGGCAAAAAATACAACACCCATTCTGTGTATATATGGAAAATCTGGCAGAAGATATAACATACCAGCAGATAAGATAAGTGATAACATGGCTGCAATTAAGACTGATAGTGTTGTTGCCTTTTTCCAGAAGAGAGCAACCAAAAATATTACTAATATCCCAGGAGTAAAAAATCCAGTAAAGTTTTGTATATGTTGAAAGATAGAATCAACACTGCCTAGAAGAGGCTTTGCCACTATCACAGCTATGGCCAATGAAATAACTACTGCCTTTCGACCTGTATTTATTAACTTTGCTTGAGAGACTTCATTTTTTGAGAACGTCTTATATATATCCATCGTAAATATAGTACTAATACTATTTGTCATGGATGCTAATGATGAAACTATTGCAGCAATAAGTGCTGCAAAAGTAAGCCCTAAAAGACCATTTGGTAAGAGTGACATCATTGTAGGATATGCTTGATCAGATTTCTCTAAAACTGGAAATAGCATAGCAGCACAAATCCCTGGTAAAACTATTACAAGAGGCATTAAGAGTTTTAAATATGCAGCAAACATAACACCTTTTTGTGCTTCTTTTACAGATTTTGCTCCTAGAGCTCTCTGGGTAATATATTGATTAAATCCCCAATATGCAAAATGACCTATCCAAACTCCTGCACCAATCAAAATCCATATACCTGGAAGATTTTGATATGAGGGATTATCTGGAGATAAGATCATATCAAATTTGTCAGGTAACTCTGTGTAAACAATACTTAAGCCCTCTAAAACACCTTGTCCTTGGGATATCTTGCCTAAAGCTATAAAAGATACTGCTAAACCACCAAAAATTAGAAGGATCACTTGAACTATATCTGTCATAGCTACAGCCTTAAGACCTCCAGACAATGAATAAGCAAGTGAAAGAAGTGCTAAAACTATCAACCCATTAAATAGTGACAAGCCTGTAAGAGTATTTATAGCTAATGATCCTAGCCACAAAACAGTAGTTAAGTTAATAAATACATAAACAGTTAACCAAAAAAAAGATAAAACAAGGCTCACTCTTTTATCAAATCTTTGTTCTAAAAACTGAGGCATTGTATAAATTCTTTTTTCTAAAAATAAAGGAAGGAAAAACTTAGCCATAACTATCAATGCTATTGCTGCTGTAAGTTCCCATACAGCAATTGCCATTCCAACAACAAAGCCCTGTCCTGACATTCCAATAATTTGTTCTGCGGATATATTTGCAGCTATTAAAGAAGCTCCTATAGCCCACCAAGGTAAAGATCTTCCAGCTAAAAAATAGTCTTCAGCACTTCGCTCTTGTCCTGACTGGTTTCTAGAAACATAAGTTGCTAAACCAATAATGCCTACACAATATAGCCCAACAATTATCCAATCCAATGTATTAAACATATCCTCTCCAAAAATAAATTTATACGTTACTTGCTATTATTTTAATATTCTTAAGTTTTTTAGTAATTTCAAACCATGATTTGTTTTTAATAAAATTCTCAGGAATCATTGATGATGATCCTGAAGCAATCACATTACTAAGCTGTAAGTAATCTTTTATATTTGTTTCTGTAATTCCACCAGTTGGTATGAATGAAATATCTGGAAACACTGACTTGTAAGCACTTAATCTTTTAGTCCCACCAGAAAGCTCTGCTGGAAAAAATTTTAATATTTTATGACCAAATTCTGAAGCCTGCATTATTTCGGATGGAGTCTGAATACCTGGTATTAATAAAATATTTTTTTGTTTTGCATAACTTGATAATTTTTCTGAAAATCCAGGTGTAATAATAAAAGTAGCGCCTGACTGTATAGCTAAATCTATATCACTTGTTCTTCTAATCGTTCCTACACCAAGAAAAATATCAGGATAATTCTTAAAATATTTTAATATTTTTTTAACTCTTTCATCTCTTAATGTAACTTCAATAATAGGTGTATCTGCTTTAATTAAACAGTCACAAATTTTTGAGACATCCTCTTCTGAGACCAGGGTACCCAGGGGTATTATTTTTAATTCTGTTATTAATTTCAAAACATCCATCAGAATATAGATGCTCCAGTATCCACAGATTTAACATTCTCTCTAAATGCTTTGAATAGCTCTCTTCCAATTCCTTCAGCGTTATTTGATACTTTATATAATTCTCTTGTGTTTAAAGTTTTTTCATCAACCTGGAGGTTGAATGTACCATTATTTATATCTATATCAATTTTATCATCTGTTTGTATCTTACCAATTAATCCACCAGTGTTGGCTTCAGGAGAGATATGAATGACAGCAGGAACACTTCCTGAAGCTCCAGACATTCTTCCATCAGTAAGTATAGCTACTTCAAAACCTTTTGACTGGAGAACATTTAATGGAGAAGTTAATTTATGAAGTTCAGGCATTCCATTTGATGATGGCCCTTGCCCCCTTACTACAATAATACAATCTCTATCCAATTTACCTAAACCAAAGGCTTCAAGAACCTCATCTTGACTATCAAAAACAATAGCAGTACCGTCAATATGATTAATATTTGATTTTAGTGAAGAAGTTTTTATAATCCCTCTTCCTATATTTCCTTCAATTATTTTTAAGCCACCTGACATATTAAATGGATTATTTGAGTCTCTAATAATACTTTGATCTGTGATTTGAGATGGAGTATTCCATACCAATTCATTATTTTTTATTTCAATTTTATTTCTGTAAACAGACAAATCATTACCTAGCAAAGTTTGAACATCAGGAAATAAAAAACCTCCATCTAGAAGAGACCCTATAAAAGCAGCGACTCCACCAGCGGCATGAAATTCATTTACATCTGCTGATCCATTTGGGTATACGTTTGTGATTGTGGGCACAATAGCTGAAAGGTCGTTCATATCATCTAGAGTTATATTAAATCCACAAGATTTTGCCATGGCTATTAAGTGGATTGTCAGATTTGTTGAGCCTCCACTAGCTATCAAGCCAACCATTCCATTAACCCAACTTTTTGAAGAAAGCATTTCACCAGTCTTCATTCCTTTATTTTTTAAATCAAGAACAGCTTGAACAGTCCTATCAATGATTAGTTGCCTTTCTGCTGATTCTGGTGATACAAATGAGGAGCTAGGGAGTTGTAACCCCATAACCTCCATAATAAGCTGATTAGTATTTGCAGTTCCATAAAATGTACATGTACCAGAAGAATGATAAGCAGCTTGCTCTGAGCTGATTAAAGTTGATCTATCAACTTCTCCATTAGCAAATTTTTTACGCACAACATTTTTATCAGCATTAGATATGCCGGTTGGCATAGGGCCTGCAGGTATAAAAGCTATAGGCAAATGACCAAAACTTAATGAGCCAATTACCATACCTGGTACTATTTTGTCACATACGCCTAAACAAATTGCAGCATCAAAAACATTATGAGATAGGCCTACGGCCGTAGATAATGCAATAACATCTCTACTAAAAAGAGATAATTCCATTCCAGGCTCACCTTGAGTAATACCATCGCACATTGCCGGAACTCCACCTGCAACTCTAGCAATCGCATTTCTTTTTAATGATGATTCTTTAATTACATCTGGGTAATCTTTTAAAGGTGCATGAGCAGACAACATATCGTTGTATGCAGAAATGATACCTATGACATCAGCACCATCAGCAGCGTCACCTTGTTGAGCTTTATCACATGAAGCAAATGCATGGGCAATATTACTACATCCCATATTTTTTCTAGCAGACTTACTGTGCTCAGAAGCTAGATTTATTTTATTAAGATAATCAGATCTTAAGGTTTTGCTTCTTTCTTCGATTCTTTTTTGAATTTCAATAATTTTACTGTTCATTTTTATTTCTTATTTCCATTTTTCCAAGACCTATATTCTCTTTTTAATAGAAGATCTGAGTTTGATGGGCCCCAGCTACCAGAAATATAGTCTTCCATTGGAACGTCTTCAGATTTCCATAAATTAATAATGTTGTCTATCCAAGACCAAGAGGCTTCTACTTCATCCCTTCTAACAAATAGTGCTGTGTTTCCTTTTATGACATCTAAAAGCAACCTCTCATAACAATCCTGATGTCCAATTTCATTATAATCATGAAGATTTAAATCTAGTGGAAGTTCCTGTAAGTCAAAACCAGTTACATCAGGTTTCTTTGTATTTAGTTTTAAATCAATACCTTCATCAGGATGAATCCTAAGAACTAATTGATTGGGAGCTAGAGATTTTTGATCAGAAAAAATATTATGAGGTACATTTTTATATCTAACTACAATCTCAGAAGATTTTGATTCCATTCTTTTGCCTGTTCTTATATAAAATGGAACACCAGCCCACCGCCAATTATTTATGGCAACCTTAAGTGCAACAAAAGTTTCAGTATTTTTTATTGGATCTACTCCATCTTCATCCTTATATGCGCATGCGGCTTTCCCTTTTGAAATGCCATCAGTATATTGTGCTCTTACAGAGTCAATACTAATATTATCCTTATTGAAGGATTGTAAGGACTTAAGAACCTTTAATTTTTCATCCCTGACTGATTCGTTATTTATTGAAACAGGTGGCTCCATTGTTATAAGACAAAGAATTTGAAGCAAATGATTTTGGACCATATCGCGAAGAGCTCCAGTGTCATCATAATAATTTCCTCTACCCTCTACACCAAGATCTTCAGCAACAGTTATTTGAATATGATCAATAGCTGCATTTGACCAGCTTCTTTCAAAAATAGTATTCCCAAATCTTAATGCTAATAAATTTTGAACAGCTTCCTTTCCTAAGTAATGATCAATTCTATAAATTTGATGCTCCTCAAATCCATTAGCTAAAGAATCATTTATTTCATTTGATGTTTCTAGATTTGTACCAAGTGGTTTTTCAACAACTACTCTGCAATTCTTATTGACTAAATTATATGACTTAAGATTATTTGATATTGTTTGATATAAAAATGGTGGGGTAGCTAAATATAGAATAACAGAACGATCTTCTGGTAATTTTTCAAACACATTCCAGTCTTCTTCAGAATTAATATCTAGCTTTAAATAACGCAATCTCTTTGAGAAAGTTTGCCATGGCTCTTCATGATTATCAAAACCATGAAAATATTCTGCTAGTGATCTTTTAACCATAGCAATATAGTCTTCATTTGAAAGTTCTTTTGAACCAACGCCAACTATTTCACTACTTTCATCAAAAGAAGATAAGATTTCTTGACGAAACATTGCAGGTAATAGTTTTCTATTTGCTAAATCACCGGTTCCACCAAATAAATATAAAGAAAATGTATTAAGCATCATTAAAGCCATCCTCTAGAAATTGGATTCTATTTAATTGAATTGAAAATTCAGTAATAAATCTTGCAGCATAGGCACCATTAATAACTCTATGGTCATAAGATAATGAAACTGGCATCTGTTGGGATACTTTAATTTCACTATTTTCAAGAGATAAATGATCAAATGTTTTAGATAAACCTAAAATACCTACCTCAGGTGGATTAATAATTGGTGTGAAATACTTACCACCAATTCCACTAAGAGAAGAAATGGTAAAAGTAGCACCTTTTAATTGATCAACTTTTAACTTTCGATCCTTTGCTTGGGTAGCTAGCTCAAATACTTCATCAGAAATCTGAAGAACAGTTTTATTTTGCACATTTTTGATGTTTGGAACAATTAGCCCGTCAGGTGTATCTACTGCAACTCCAATATTAAAATAGTTTTTTTGAACAATATTTAATAGATCAGATGTTAATGATGTGTTCATTATTGGGAATAGTTTTAATGTCTCTACTGTTGCCTTAATGATATATGCGAGTGGCGATACCTTAGTTTTATATTTTGTATTTAGTTTTTTTCTTAATTCAAGAAGTGCTGTTATATCAGCATCATCATGCTGAGTTACATGTGGGATATTTATCCAAGATGTATGGAGGTTTTTTGAGGCAGTTTTCTGAAACTTAGACAGCTTATTAATCTTAACTTCACCCCATTTCGAGAAATCAATATCGGGTTGAATTGGCTTGAATTCTGATTGGGTATTGTTATTTAATTTATTTGAAACAAATAAATGCAAGTCTTCTTTTAGAATTCTTCCTTTAGGTCCACTCCCTGCAACTTCATTAAGATTAATTCCAAACTCTCTGGCGAGCTTTCTGGTTGCTGGCCCTGAGTGAATTGAAGAGTTTTTATAGCCAGATATTTGAGAAGGTATTTTATTTGGTAAAGGTTTTTCTATTGATTTTTCTTGAGTTGCAAGTGTTTGATTTACATCATCTTGAGCAGTTTTATTAGATAAGTTTTTTTCTATAGCGTTGTTTAGTTCTATTATTTCTATATCAACAAAAGGCATTCCTGTTTTAGCCATATCTCCAACAGAAACCTTAATGCTTTTCACAACACCATCAACAGATGCAGGTATTTCCATTGCAGCTTTATCAGTTTCGAGAATCATTATTGGATCTTCAGAATCTACTTTTTGATCAAGCTCAACACAAATCTCTATAACCTCTGCTTCTTCTACCTCTCCAAGGTCTGGAACGTTAATAGATTTTAGCTTAATCTCACTATCTTCATTAATGGCAGTATTCGTTAAAGGCGGTTCTTCTGATTTGGCATCTTGTTCAACATCTTTACTATCAGATGAGTTTGATTTATTTTGTGATTCTTCTTTTGCAGTCTCTATATCAACAAAAGGCATTCCTGTTTTAGCCATATCTCCAACAGAAACCTTAATGCTTTTCACAACACCATCAACAGATGCAGGTATTTCCATTGCAGCTTTATCAGTTTCGAGAATCATTATTGGATCTTCAGAATCTACTTTTTGATCAAGCTCAACACAAATCTCTATAACCTCTGCTTCTTCTACCTCTCCAAGGTCTGGGATATTAATTGTAGATAATTCTGTCATTAAGCTTCCCACGGATTAATTTTTGTTGAATCTACACCTATATCTTTATAAATTTTATCTAAAATATCTTTATTTAGATTACCATTTTTGTATAAAGTATATGCTGATGCTCTAACAATACTATTTGCATCAATTTCAAAAAATTCTCTTAACATTTCTCTAGAATCACTTCTTCCAAAGCCATCTGTCCCAAGCACAGTAAAGTCTTCATCTATATATGGTCTTATTTGTTCTGCATAAGATCTCATATAATCTGTAGATGCTATTACAGGAATTGGATTAGATTCAAAGCATGTTCCCACATATGATTTCTTTTCTTTTGAGTTTGGATTTAACTGGTTATATCTTTCAGTTTCCATGCCATCTTTTCTTAATAAATTAAAGCTAGTTACACTCCAAACTTCTGCTGATATTTTATACTTTTGAAGGATATCTCTTGCATTTATGGACTCTCTTAATATTGATCCAGATCCAAGCAATCTGATAACAGGCTTATCTGCCTCAATAAGCTTATACATTCCTCTAATAATTCCATCTTCAGAGTCTTCAGGCATTTGTGGATGTTGGTAATTTTCGTTAGTTGTAGTTATGTAATAAAAATAATTTTTTTGATCAACATACATTTTTTGTATTCCGTCTTTAATAATGACTGCGACTTCGTAAGAAAAAGCAGGGTCATAAGACAAACAATTTGGTATGGTTGAGGATAAAATATGACTATGCCCATCTTGATGCTGAAGGCCCTCACCATTAAGTGTTGTTCTTCCTGATGTAGCACCAATTAAGAAACCTTTTGCCTGTGCATCTCCTGCAGCCCATGCTAAATCATGAATTCTTTGGAATCCAAACATTGAGTAAAATAAATAAAATGGGATCATTGGGTAGTCGTAATTGGAATATGCTGTTGCCAGTGCAGACCAAGCCGAGAAAGCTCCAGCTTCTGTAATTCCCTCTTCAAGCATTACGCCTTCTTTCGATTCTTTGTACCACATCACCTTATCAGCATCTTCTGGTTCATAATTTTGACCAGCAGAAGAATATATACCAACTTGTCTAAACAAAGCCTCCATTCCAAACGTTCGAGCCTCATCAGGAACTATTGGAACAATTCTTTTTCCAATATCCTTATCTTTTAAGAGATCTGTAAGCACTCTTACTGCCGCCATAGTAGTAGATATTTTTCTTTCTCCAGTTCCCTCATAGAGCTTTGTAAATGGTAAATCATTTGGTGAGGGTAAAACCTCTGAGATATTTCTTCTTCTTGGTATCGGTCCACCAAGTCCGTCACGTGTTTTCTTAAGATATTGAATTTCTGGTGAATCATCCGCAGGCCTTACATAAGGAATCGATTCAATTTCATCATCAGTCACTGGGATATTAAATTTATCTCTGAATGCTTTAATATTATCCATTGAAAGCTTTTTAACTTGATGAGTTGTATTGTCAGCTTCTCTTGATCCTACACCATAACCCTTGGTAGTAAGAGCAAGGATAACTGTAGGCGCTCCTTTAGAATTGACTGCTTTATGGTAAGCAGCATAAACTTTATAAGGATCGTGACCACCTCTATTTAATTTATAAATATCCTCATCAGTAAGATCTTTAACAATCTCTAAAGCACTTGGATCTTTGGCAAAGAAGTTTTCTCTAGTATAAGCCCCGCCCTTAGCTTTAAAATTTTGCATTTCTCCATCTAAGACAGCATCCATAATATCCTGAAGTTTGCCCTCTTTATCTTTTGCCATAATTGGGTCCCATTTTCGACCCCATACAACCTTAATCACATTCCACCCAGCTCCTCTGAAGGAACCTTCAAGTTCTTGAATAATTTTTCCATTACCTCTAACAGGTCCATCTAGTCTTTGTAAATTGCAATTAATAACAAATATTAAATTTTCTAATTCTTCTCTTCCTGCTAGAGCAATTGCTCCTTTAGATTCAGGTTCATCCATTTCACCGTCGCCACAAAAAACCCAAACCTTTCTATCATCTCTAGGAACCAAGCCTCTTGCTGACATGTATCTCATAATATGAGCTTGATATATACCCATTATTGGTCCAAGACCCATTGATACTGTTGGGAACTGCCAATATTCTGGCATTAACCAGGGATGAGGGTATGAAGATAAACCAGGCTTCTTTACTTCTCTTCTAAAATTATCAAGATCATCCTCGCTAAGATGCCCCTCTAAAAAACTTCTAGCATATATTCCAGGAGAAGAATGTCCTTGATAATAAATAAGGTCTTCCAACTGGCCTTCTGAGCCTTTAAAGAAGTAATTGAAACCTACATCATATAAAGTTGCCGCAGATGAAAAAGTTGAAATATGGCCACCAAGATCATCATCATTCATATTTGCTCTAAGCACTATTGCAAGTGCATTCCACCTAATTAAAGATCTTATCCTTCTTTCCATGAACAAATCACCAGGCATAGAAGCTTCATCTTTAGCAGGAATAGAATTTCTAAAGGGGGTTGTCAAGTTATAAGAAGGTATTGCGCCTTCTTCATTTAATTTTTTTGCTAATTTGGTCATTATAAAAGAGGCTCTTTCTATACCCTCTTCTTTTATAACGCTATTGATTGCCTCCAACCATTCATTTGTTTCAATTGGATCTAAGTCTTTAGACAAATCTAGTTACCTCTTAAAAATTTAGTATCCTATTTTACTTTAGATGATGTTAAAAATATACATTAATCACATCATAAGTTGAATATTGTAAATAACTTACATATAGCTATAATGATTGGACATGATTTTAGATAACCTAGTAAATGGTGAGATTAAGCTCAGCAAGTCAGAGAAGTGGATTGCTTTATCTGTATTAAACAATCCATCAAAAGTTATTAATCAATCCATCACATCCCTTGCCAGCGATGCTGGGGTCAGCCTGCCAACCGTTAACAGATTTTGTAAAAAACTTGGGTTTGATGGTTATCCAGCTTTCAAAATACAGATTGCCCAAGAAATAACAAATACTAATGACTTGTTAGATAGGTTTAATGTGGACAAAGATACTCCAGAAGTTGTTAAAAGAGTTATGGCTGATATCCAATCTACAATTGTAAATGTTGGACAAAACTTAAACCCTGTAGCAATCGATAAAGCTACAGATTTTTTGGCCTCAGCTCAAAGCATTACTTTTTTTGGTTTGGGTGGATCAGGCCCGGTTGCACTAGATGCTCAACATAAATTTTTTAGATTTGGTGTGCCTGTGGTTGCTCATACCGACTATATTAATCAAAGGATGATTGCATCTATGATGAAGGAAGGAGACCTATTAGTACTTATTTCTTTCACTGGAAGAACAACTGAAATTGTTGAAACTGCTAAAGTTGCAAAAAAGAACGGGGTAAAAACAATTGCTCTTACCTCAGAAAATTCTCCTCTAGCAAAACTTTCAGATGTTGTCCTTCATATTCATACACATCTTGAAAATAATCTTCATATTCCTATGACATCAAGACTTGCTCATTTAGCAATTATTGATATTTTATCTGCTACAGTTCAGGCAAGATTTGGAAAAAGATTTGACGATAGAAAAGATGAAGTAATTAAAAATATAGAAAAAACAAGAGTCTAGTAAGTTTTTAAAATCTTAACATCAACTATTTTTTGATTTAATAAATAATATAAAGGTAGATCTTTGTTGGTGTGGGCCTCTGTTACTAAATCAGACTTTTTGGAATTAGAAACCAATAAAATAATACTTTTCGAATTTAAAATCATGGCTAGATTCATGCTAATGCGCTCATGAAGCGGATTCCCCATCGGTTGGGTATAAATTATTTCAGGCATAGAATCAATTTTAAAATATTCTATATTTGACTTAATCATAGAAGGAAATAATGATGCAAAATGAGCGTCCTCCCCCATTCCTAATAACATTAAGTCATATGGTTGATTTATCTTATAAACTCTAGATGGTTCTGATTTTAAAGATACAAAAGATGCATCAGATGCATTATTTACTAATAATTTTTCATTTATTAATTTTTCATTAGAGTCATCATGATGCATATCAACAGACCTATCATCAACCAAACTGACTTCTATATTGGCCCAATCAAGATCTGATCTATTGAGATCTTGGAAAATATTAATAGGACTCGAGCCTCCACTTACAATAAATGAAGCAAAGCCTTTATTTTTTATAGCCTTTGATAAAAGAGAGTGTATATATAATGAATTTTTATGCATATTTAGACTAAATTAAAAGAATTTCTTATTCCTTCTATAACAAACTCAATTGCAAGTGCGCCAAGAAGTAAACCAAATATTTTTTGAACAACTGTGATAATAGTTGGTCCTAATTTTGAAGCTAGTTTTGATGAAAGCCACATAGCAAGAGTTGCCATAAAAATAACAACTAAAATAGGTAAATAAGATATAGCTGCATCAGTTAAATTAACATAGGATTCTTTTGATAATAGAAGGCTAGTTGCCATTGCTCCAGGCCCAGCTATTAAGGGTATGGATAGAGGGAAAATAGCTATAGATTTAATTGTTTCATCATCAATCGCGGTGTCAGCTGTATTTTGCCTTCTAACTTGCCTTTGTTCAAAAACCATCTGGAAAGCTATCACTATCAAAAATAATCCACCAATAATTCTAAAAGAATCCATGCTGATATTCATGACATCAAGAATTGCATTACCAAATAACCAAAATGAAGACAAAACCATAAGTGAAACTGCGGATGCTCTTATGTATATTGATCTTACCTGATCTTTTGTTAGCCCGGTTGTTAAACCAGCAAAAATTGGTACCAATGAAATTGGGTCTATAGCAACAAACATTAATATTGTGCTTTCTAGAAAAGTATCAAACATTTTATATATTTATAATCTGAATAGCTTCAGAGTGTTCTTCAGAGAAAATACTAGAAACCATAATAAATTTCATTCCATCACGGCCATAATATTTTTTTAAAATTTTTGAAACATTTTCTAAAGTTTTTTCGTGATTGGATAGATTGGCAAGGTAAAAAGATTCAGTAGATCCAACAAGAGTTAATTGGTTTAATGTTTTTTTATTGCCGGTGAAAGTGAATATAGGTATCCCATTTGGCTTGGAGTTAGATATATATTGCGCTGTTTTACCAGTTCTTGTTATAGCAATAATGCCATCAGCTTCAATGGATTCAGCTAAATTTTTAGCTGCTAGGCCAATATGCTGCCAATCTGAATTTGGTGAGAAACTCTTTTCATACCCCAACGTTTTAAACTTTTCAGTTTTCAAAGCAATAGATTTTAAAAACTTCACACACTCGATAGGATACTTACCGACACTGGTTTCTCCAGAAAGCATTATTGCATCAGCACCTTCATATATTGCATTTGCAATATCTGTTACTTCAGCTCTAGTCGGAGTTGGATTCTCAATCATTGATTCAAGCAGATGAGTAGCAACTATTGATCGTCTCCCCCATTTTGCACAAGCATGCATGATTCTTCTTTGGATATTAGGTAGATCCGTTAAACTCGTTTCAATACCAAGGTCTCCCCTTGCAACCATGACGCCCCATGAAGCTTTACTTATTTGATGAATATTATCCAAACCTTCTTGATTTTCAATTTTTGCTATTATCTTTGCTTTGGATTTTTTTGAATCTAGTATTTTTTGAAGCTTTTCTAAATCTTCACTATCTCTAACAAATGATAAAGCTATGAAATCAACATTATTCTTCATTCCAAACTCTATATCATCAAGGTCTTTGGATGTTATTGATGGAAGATTAACTCTAACGCCAGGAAGATTTACATGCCTTTTAGAACCTAGTTTTCCTCCATCAAGAACCTTGCAAAGCAATGTCTCCTCATCCTTGGATAGCACTTTAAAATTAATTAATCCGTTATCAACAGATATTTTTGATCCCTCACTCACACTTTTGATTAAATCTTTGTAATTAATTTTTATTGAAGAGGTTTCTACATCAACCTGGTCTCTAACAGTAAGTGTCACTTCATCACCAACTTTTAAATCCATCGTCAGTTCCGTATCGCCAGTTCTAATTTCAGGACCTTGTGTATCTAATAGAATTCCTATCTTTCCGTAATTAAATTTTGGATCATTATTAATTTTATGAATCTTATCTATTACAGCTTTGGCAGACTTGTGTGTTGCGTGAGACATATTTATCCTAGCAACATTCATGCCATGTTTATTTAAACGCCTAAGTGAGCCAATATCCTGCGTGGCTGGCCCTATTGTGCAAATAATTTTAGTACGCGTGAAGTTCATAACGTAAGCATATTAATACATAAAGCAGTGCCAATGAAGATGTTTTTAGCTTTATGCAATTTCTTTTAAAGAAATCTCTGAGAGATTTTTAATATATAAGCTCATTTCAAGCATTCTTTTTGAAAATCCCCACTCATTGTCATACCAGGCTAATATTTTAGTTTGATTGCCAATTTGGTAGATATGGTTGAGATCAAATATACAGGATGAATCATTTTGATTAAAATCTGAGCTTACCAAAGGTAAATCACAAATAGACAACACACCTTTCATACTAGTGCTTGATGCCAAAATAATTGAATCGATTAATTCTTGTGTAGAGAATTTTTTTTCAGTCTCAAAAGTCATATCTAACAAAGAAACATTTAAAACAGGAACTCTAGTTGCCATTCCATTAAGCTTGCCTTCAAGTTCAGGAATAACTAATCCTATAGCCTTTGCTGCACCTGTTTTTGACGGAATTATTGATGCTGAAGCAGCTCTTGCTCTGTATAAATCAGAGTGAGCAACATCTAATAAGCTTTGATCATTTGTACTTGCGTGAATAGTATTAATTAAGCCGCTTTTTAAAGTAAAGTTATCATTAATCACTTTAGCCAAAGGAGCAAGACAATTAGTCGTACATGATGCATTCGATATAATCCTATCCTCACTTGAAAGAGTTTCATGATTAACTCCAAATACAATTGTTTTATCAGGATCTTGGGCAGGCGCTGAAATAAGAACCTTTTTAGCGCCTGCATCTAAATGTTTCTGAGCGCTATCTCTATCAGTAAAAATACCAGTGCATTCAAATACAATATCTATATCTAAATCAGACCATGGTAAGTCTAATGGGTCTCTTTGAGAGAAATATTTAATAGATGATTCATCAACAAGAATTTCATTAGGATCTGAAGAAATATTATTAGGTATTTGGCCATGAAGAGAGTCAAACTTAAGAAGATGAGCATTAGATTCAATACTTCCAAGATCATTTATTGCAACTAGTTCTAGATCACCACCATGGGCAGATAAATAATTGTTAGCAATTAAGTGCCTAGCAATATTTTTTCCAATTCTTCCAAAACCATTTATAGCAATTTTCATAAACTTATTCTTATTAATATAATGTAAATTATTTACATATATGAGTTATTATATGTATTATTGTATAATATTTCCATATATGTTGCATTCATTTGTTGTTATAATTATTTTGTTTTTCACAACCATTCCCTAATATGGAGTTTTTCTTAGTCATAGAACAAGGTTTAGACCTCATGCTCACAGGCATGATGACTGTTTTTACTTTTCTTGGATTGCTAATTTTATTAATCAACCTTTCGTCTCTAATATTTAGAGATTTACCTGATATAAAATCCAATCAAGATAAGAACTCAGAATCTTCAAATATTTCTGATAATCATATGAGGATAATCAATCAAATCAATAAGAGAGTTTAAATTATGATTTCAAAAAAAATTGGTATTACTGACGTTGTATTAAGAGATGCTCATCAGTCTTTGCTTGCAACAAGATTAAGATATGAAGATATGGAAAAGATTCTTTATGAAATGGATCAAGTTGGTTATTGGTCTGTCGAATCATGGGGTGGAGCAATTTTTGATTCATGTATTAGGTATTTAGGAGAAGATCCATGGGAGAGAATAAGAAAAATTAAATCTAATATGCCTAATACGCCTCAGCAAATGCTATTACGAGGCCAAAATTTATTAGGCTATAAGCATTATGCAGATGATGTTGTTTATAAATTTATTGAAAAAGCTAAATTAAATGGGGTGGATGTTTTTAGAGTGTTTGATGCATTGAATGATCCAAGAAATATGGAGACAGCATTAAAAGCTGTTATTGAATTTGATGGTCATGCGCAAGGGACAATATCCTATACAACAAGTCCGGTTCATAATCTTCAAACATGGGTTGATCTTTCACATCGCCTTCAGGACTTTGGCTGTCATTCAATCGCAATAAAAGATATGGCTGGTCTATTAGATCCATATGTTGGGTTTGATCTAGTATCAAAGCTGAAAGAAGAAATTGATATTCCGCTTCATCTTCATAGTCATGCAACAACCGGAATGTCTACAACAACTGCGATTAAATGTATCGAGGCTGGTTTAGATAATGTTGACACATCTATATCGTCAATGAGTATGACTTACGGTCACTCTGCAACAGAAACACTTGTAGGTATTCTCCAAGAGACACAATTTGATACAAATATTGATCTAGATAGCCTGGTTCCAATAGCTACACATTTTAGAAAAATAAGAAAAAAGTATTCTGAGTTTGAGGGCTCTCTTAGAGGAGTTGATGCTCGAATAATTTCGTCGCAAGTTCCTGGAGGTATGTTAACAAATCTTGAGAATCAATTAAAAGAACAAAATGCAATTGATAGATTTGATGAAGTTATTGATGAGATACCAAAAGTTAGATCTGATCTAGGTTACATACCATTAGTAACTCCAACATCACAAATTGTAGGGACTCAAGCTGTCATAAATGTTCTTAGCGGTAAAAGGTATAAAACAATTACCAAAGAAACTGCTGCTCTCTTAAAAGGAGAGTATGGAGCAACCCCTGCCCCAGTAGATGTCGACCTTCAGGAAAATATCCTTAAGGGTGATTCAGCAGTAACATGTCGACCTGCTAATCTTTTAGGTAATGATGAATTTAATCAAACAAAAGAGTCTTTCAAAAAAATAATAGGCGAGAAGAAAATTTCTATAGAAGAAACTGAAGAAAACATTTTGACATATGCCCTCTTCCCAGAGGTTGGTATTAAATTTTTTGAAAATATCGATAATACATATTATTTTGAAAAGCCACCATTAGAATTCACTACTAAAGAAGATAATTTTTATAATGTATCTATAGACGGTAAGGACTACATGGTTAAGTATTCTAAAACTGACAAGCCAGAAATACTTAATCAAAGTCATGGCACAAAAGAAATTACTGATAGTCCTAATCATCAAAAAGAAAATGGTGAAATTATTAGAGCGCCGCTTAGTGGCAATATATTCTCAATTATTAAAGGCAAAGGAGATGATGTTAAAGAAGATGATACTGTTATTGTTCTGGAGGCCATGAAAATGGAAACAACAATAAAAACGCCTCATGCAGGGAGTATTATTAATGTATTTGTTAGTAATGGGGATAAGGTCAACGTTGGCGATCCTTTGTTTGAGGTAATTTAGTAATGAGTTTTTTTGATTTTATAAGCACATTGGGGATTTTTAGTCTGACATTCAATCAATCAATAATGATTTTTGTTGGTCTTCTCTTGCTCTACTTGGCTATAAACAAAAAATTTGAGCCACTACTTCTTCTACCTATTGGGTTTGGAGCAATCCTAACCAATATTCCAGAAATTGGTCTTGCGCTAAGCCCCATTGAAAAATTAATTTATCTCAATAATTCTGATCATATTGGAATAATACTTGAAAAATTTTTTAGCTCAAATCAGGATCTTGCGATGACATTAAAGGATGTCTCATATACCGATTTGATTGCTATAAATAACGAGGCTCAAAATCTTGGATATAAACCAGGTATTTTGTATACATTTTATGAAGTCTCAATTGGCACAGGAATTGCTCCTCTTTTGATATTTATGGGTGTTGGTGCTATGACAGACTTTGGTCCCCTTCTAGCAAACCCTAAAACACTCATTCTGGGTGCTGCAGCCCAGTTTGGTATTTTTGCCACAGTGATGGGTGCTCTTACTTTAGATTATTTTGGGGTAATTGAATTTACATTAAAACAGGCTGCCGCAACAGGCATTATTGGAGGAGCTGATGGTCCTACTGCTATATATGTTTCTTCTATATTAGCACCTGAGCTTCTTGGCGCTATAGCAGTTGCTGCTTATTCATACATGGCCCTTGTTCCACTTATACAACCGCCAATAATGAAGGCCCTTACAACTCAAAAAGAAAGACAGATATCAATGGTTCAGTTAAGAGATGTTTCACAATCTGAAAAAATAGTGTTTCCTATAATGCTCTTGCTGCTTGTTGGTCTTTTGCTTCCGAGTGCAACACCTCTTCTGGGTATGCTATGTTTAGGAAACCTTATGAAGGAATCACTTGTTGTTGATAGGCTTAGTGACGTTGCTCAGAACTCATTGATTAACATAGTTACTATTTTTCTAGGGCTTGCAGTGGGTTCTAAATTAGCTGCAGATAAATTTCTTACTCCTGAAACTCTAGGAATACTTATTCTTGGTATGATTGCCTTTGCTATAGGCACTGCATCTGGAGTTATTGTTGCAAAAATTATGAACCTAATTAATAAAGATCAAATAAATCCTCTTATTGGTGCTGCTGGCGTATCAGCAGTTCCTATGGCTGCAAGAGTTGTTAATAAAGTAGGTTTAGAATACAACTCCCAAAACCATCTACTTATGCATGCCATGGGTCCAAATATTGCTGGCGTTATTGGGTCTGCTGTTGCTGCAGGTGTGATGATTAAGTTCCTAGGGTAGAAACTCCAGACGAAAAAAAACAGAGGCTAGCTCTGTCTTTTTAATTCGAGATCCT
>ERZ887830.135-NODE-135-length-50046-cov-20.402032_pt1 | contig 50046 bp, 49 predicted proteins | sample MGYA00521101_ERZ887830 | MGnify/ENA primary metagenome ERZ887830 (study PRJEB32303, sample SAMEA104408592) | aquatic metagenome | biome: Marine water; feature: Pelagic; material: water | place: Baltic Sea | collected 2014-06-05T16:38:00 | depth 1,762 m ... | reverse complement strand
AGGCATTGCACCGATGGGTCGGCTCGGGAGCATGGATGAGATTGTGGCGTTGCTGGTCTATCTCGCTTCGGACGACGCCCGCTTTGTCACGGGCTCCGAAATGGTCATTGATGGCGGTTCAACCGCCGGTCTCCCCGGCGTTTAAACAGCCTCATCACTTACTCGCCGTGTAACACCTTGAAGGTACGGCGACTGAACTGCCAGTGTCCCGCGACTTTGATGAGCTCATCGTCGTACTGGCCACGAGGTCTCAGCTCGGTCCCGTCTGAAGTCACCGCCACCTCGTCCGTGTAACTGCGCATCGTTGCACGATCTTGCTCGACAGAGATCATGCCGGGCATCGCCATCATGTTCACGAAAGGGAACATCTTCATTGCCTCGAGCCAAGCCCCCACAATGGTGTCGCGTCCCTTCAGACCATCCATACCCAAATGCGGTAACTCCCAGACTGCATCCTCAGCCCAAGTCGAACCCCACACGGCTGCATCGCGTTGATTAACGCCCTCACAATATCGCTCTAACAACGAACGGATGGCCAACTCATCTTCGCGGCTCTGGTCACTCATACTGCTCTCCCTCTCGGATCGGTAGATTTATTGGTTAATCAGACCGCCATCGATGACCATTTGTGCACCGGTCATGTAAGTCGACAAGTCTGACACTAAAAAGAGCGCGGCGTCGGCAATTGAATGCGGCGGTCCCATATAACCCATGGGTACCGCATCATTTAATTTGACATACTCCTCAGGGTTATCCACTGAAGATTGCCGCTGCATGTTGGTGTCAATGAGCCCCGGATGAATCGTATTGCAGCGGATACCCTCAGCAGCCGTCTCTGACGCGACGGTTTTGGTAAATCCGATGACACCGCCTTTTGCGGCGGCATAAGCGCTGCAAGCGGGGACACCCACCAGCGCCGCGACGGAGGACATATTAATAATGGATCCTTTCACACCCGTCTCCCTCATCAGCGCCACGGCTTTTTGCGTACCCAAGAAAACACTCGTCATATTGACTAGCAGCTGTCGGTTGTAGTCCGCCAGTGTGAGTTCCGGTAATGTTTTCAGCACCGCAATACCCGCATTATTAATTAATGCGTCGAGCTTGCCGTATTCAGCGCGAATGCGGCCTATCGTCTCGTCCCACAAGGCTTCATCGGTAACGTCCTGTGCCCAGGCCTGCGCTTGACCGCCCTGCGCATTGATTTCAGCCGCCGTGCGCTCAGCCCCCTCGCCGTCGACATCCGTCACAATCACACTGGCGCCCTCACTGGCCAGCTTATGCGCGATCGCGTGGCCTAAGCCTGGATTGGAGGCGCCGCCCGTCACCAAACATACCTTACCTTCCACTAATCCCATATCTCTCCCCTTCTTTATCGCTTAGTCGGTGGCTTTCGAAGCCAGCACACCCCATTACTTATGACTCATTAGCCGTATCCGCTAAATAAATTTTTTCTAAATGATCGGTGACGGTGTCAATGACCCGCCGCGCACGCTGCTCGCGTTGCGGAGAGCGATGGGCGACTCCCATGCCTTGCATCACAAATTGCACCAACTCATGGGCGGCTTTCAGCGACTTAACCTGCTTCCAATGAGGGAACACCGCCCTCACCGTTTTTAAAAACTCGCGCTCAAAATCGTGTTCAACTTCGTCTACCGCGCTTGCCAACTCTGGGTCGGTTCGCGCCGCACCCAACAATTCTTGGTACGCAATAAAGGAGGGCAAGTTGACGTACTTCCAAGCCGTCTCAACCGAGGTTCTGATGGCCGTCCGAGTCAGCGTTTGGTCCGGGGAGTCAATGTCACTCATCAACTGTCGATACTCATTGAGCCGCCGCACATGCAAATAACCGACGACCGCCTGCATGACAGCGGACCGCGACGAAAAGTGGTGCATCATGGCACCTCGAGAGACATCCGCCTCCTCGGCAATCATGGCTGTCGTCGTATTCGTGTAGCCATGCTGCACAAAACAGCGGACTGCGGCTTCTAATATGGCCTGACGGGTCAACGCACTTTTTTCCGCCTGCCATCCCGCACCCAAGCCTGTTTTGCGCACACCATCTTGCGCAGACCTTGGTTTGGTGGCCTTACGAGCTGCTTTGCCAGTCAATTTACCACCACTCCTCTGTGAACCCATGTATCCCCCGTTTGGGCACCATTAGCTTACACACTGGCGAGTCGCTTCAGCAAACAATCCGGGTTGCTTTTTTTATTCGCAATATCCTAGACTGAATTCATCGCAGGGCCTATGAGATAGCAACGTTGAAGCCAACGACGCTCGGCACTGCCAGTATTGCCATTGGAGCACGCATGTCGGAAGCCAAACCACTTCACGAGGGGCTGTTTAACTGGCCTGATCCAGCCGCCGGATTAATCGGGAGCCGTTGTCTAGATTGCGGAGAGCACGCTTTTCCGAGTCAGAGCTCGTGTCGCGCTTGCTCGAGTCAAAATACGGTCTTGGCTGATTTGGGTAGCGCAGGGACATTATGGACATGGACCATTCAATCCTTTATGCCCAAAGCGCCTTATGATACTGACGAGACGCCGGAAACCTTTACCCCTTATGGAGTGGGCTATATCGAGTTAGCGTGTGGGCTCAAAGTAGAAAGCAGGTTGCGCGAGAATACGCCGGAGCAACTGAACATTGGCATGCCCATGAAAATGGAACTCATTACAGTGCGACAAAACGAAGACGGTGACGAATTGCTGACCTTTCAATTCTGCGCTGCGAAGGAGAGTCATTAATGGACGTAGCCATCGTCGGGGTGGGATTACACCCCTTTGGAAGAACCGCCAGCATGTCAGGCCTAGAGCAAGGCGCAGCAGCGGTAAGAGCGGCACTCGCTGATGCGGGTACCGATTTTAAAGCCATGCAATTTGCCTTTGGGGGGAGTCAAGACGGCGGCAATGCGGACTCCCTAGTGAATCTGCTTGGGCTGACAGGCCTACAATTTACCAATGTGGCCAATGGCTGTGCGACAGGAGGCAGTTCGCTCAATGCGGCTTACTCGGCGATCAAAAGTGAGCAATACGACGTCGGCCTGGTGGTCGGTTTTGATAAACATGCTCGCGGCGCCTTCAATCCTCAACCCAAAGACTGGGGGCTAGAGGACTGGTATGGAGAGACCGGATTGATGCTGACCACCCAGTATTTCGGCATGAAAATACAGCGTTATATGCACGATCACGGTATCTCCCGCGACACGTTAATCCGCGTTGCCGAGAAAGCCTATCGAAATGGCTCACTGACGCCGACCGCGTGGCGAAGAACGGCACTCTCTTGGGAAGAAATCGATAACGCGCCCATGGTCAGCGAGCCGCTCAACAAATATATGTTTTGCTCACCTGCAGAGGGTGGCTGTGCGCTGGTGGTCTGTCGCAGTGACATTGCCCATCGTTTTCACCCTAGACCGATCTACTTAAAAACGGCGGTCGTTCGATCACGAAATTACGGTAGCTTCGAGGTGTTCAGTCCGTCGCAACCCCCCGAGGTCGCAGACTCCCCCACAGTGACGGCTTCGACCGCCGCATTTGAGCTGGCGGGCGTCGGCCCCAGCGATATTGATGTGGCCCAGTTGCAAGATACAGAGGTGGGCGCTGAAATCATGCACATGGCGGAAAATGGTTTCTGTGCACATGGAGACCAGGAGCGATGGTTAGCTGAGGGGGCGACTGATATTAACGGCAAACTGCCGGTTAATACGGACGGCGGCTGTTTGGCGAACGGAGAGCCTGTTGGAGCATCGGGTCTGCGCCAAGTTCATGAGATTTGTGTTCAGTTAAGAGGCGAGGCCGGTGAGCGTCAGGTAGCAGGGGAACCGCAAGTCGGGTATACCCATGTTTACGGCGCGCCGGGCATAAGTGGCGTTAATATATTAACGCGATAACAATTAATCATTGGGTTAACACTGCGTTTAAAGGGATAAACCATGGCAAATGCTGAGCAAAAAAGACAAGGCGATGGAGGTCGTTTTGTCGGGACGACCTGGCAGGATCTGCTGGACTTAGAAACCGTCGAGGTACCCGAATACCTGAGGGTCAAGAGTAACCCTTACATGGGTGATGACGACTTGTCGGTCGACCGCTATATCAGCCCAGCGTTTTTCAATGAAGAAAAAGAAAAACTATGGCCTAAAACGTGGCAGATGACCTGCCGTGAAGAGGACATCCCTGAGTCCGGTGACCACTTCGTCTACTGGATTATCGATCGCAGCGTGATTGTCACGCGAACCCCCTCTGGCGAGATTAAAGGGTTTATCAATTCCTGTCGGCACCGGGGTCGCTGTTTACGCGATGAATCTGGTTCGGTCGATAAGTTCCGCTGCCCTTTCCACGGCGCGACTTGGGATCTCGATGGACAGTTTAAAGGCATCCCCAATGATTGGGACTTTGAGCATATCGTCGATCGCGATATGAGCTTGCCACAGGTGAAAGTCGCCACGTGGGGTGGCTTTGTTTTCATTAACTTCGACTTGGACTGCCAGCCTCTAGAAGAATACTTGGATATATTGCCTGAACATTTCGACCGATTTCCCTTAGAGAAATACTTCAAGGCGGTCCATGTGCAACGTGTCATGAATTGCAATTGGAAAGTGGGGGCCGAAGCCTTTATGGAGTCTTGGCACACTGTTGAGACGCATAAGCAAATACTGACCTTCACGGGTGACGCGAACTCTCAATACGATACCTTTGGCGATAATGTCAGCCGATCCGCTACGCCCATGGGGGTCGCAAGCCCTCACCTCAGCGACGTGAGCGAAGAGAGCATCACGCGAGATATTTTAAAGCTGTCCGGCCGCATGGCCACCGACAGTGACGCGGATGTCGATATGCCCACTGACCAGTCGGCACGGGAGTATGTCGCCGCGATGAATCGTCAGATGTTCGAAGAGGCCGCGGGTGAACCATTTGATGATCCCACGATGGCGGAGCTACAAGACGCGATTCTGTATAGCTTGTTTCCCAATTTTCAGGTTTGGATAGGCTACGGCGGCAATATCGTCTATAAGTTTGTACCCAATGGCAACGATCCTGACAGCTGTATTTTTGAGGTCATGATCCTGCTGCGCCACCCCGAGGGAACTGAGCGACCCGCCGCCGCCCCTTGCACAGTGCTGTCCGCTGATGAGCCCTTCGCAAACTGCGAAGCACTGGGCTCACTAGGCCCCGTCTTTGATCAAGATGATGCCAACCTACCAGCGGTTCAAAAAGGCATGAAGAACTCGGCGACGGGCAAAGTCATATTGGCCAGTTACCAAGAAAGTCGGATACGACACCTTCATCAGACCATTGATAAGTACTTGAACGCCTGAGGACCCTCTCTCCCTGACATCACGTCAGGGAGGGGTGATCGACGACCGGGGCAATAAGTTGGTAATAGCGCAACGAGCCCCGATCGATAGCACGCCACAACGTGCAAAATGCCTTCCGCGCGATCCCGGATACACAGTGCGCTGACGACTAGTTAGTCTGCCTTTTGACTGTAATAAGCCCAAGCATCGACGATCGGCTTAGGGTCAAAATAATAGGGACGAATCTCACACACTTTGTCACCGCGGAACCGGAAAACCTCTGCCAGCTGCGCGGACGCCAAATCAGGGTTTTCAAAGCGAAATGAAATGAGGTTCACCACATAATCCCCCCCTACAGACATGCCCTCGGGTTCCAAATCGGCCACCTTTAAGGTGCCAAAAACATGCGCATAAAGGCCTCTAAGCGCTGTCTTACCGCGATATTCTCCCGCCATAGGAAGCCCTTCAGCCTCAATAATAAAAAAATCGTCGGTCAGCAGCGATTCGGCCGTATCAAAATCTCCCGCCCCCGTGCTCGCGTAAAGCGTATTCACAATGGTTAACTTTTCATCATCTGTCATGGTTAAGGTCTCTCCTTGTTGCGATCAATGCTTCCTATGTGAGATCGGTTGCAGCCGCGCAGCGAAGCGATGTCAAAACAAACCCTCACTCCGTTTCGGCGTATTGTCTGATCACTCGCTTGCCCAGAGCCATCTCATGGACCTCATCAGGACCATCTGCCTGTCGACACCAGCGAGCGTAGTTGAACTGCTCTGCCATACACCAGTCTTCAGTGAGACCGCCCGCTCCGTACATCTGCATGCACCGATCAATCAGGTACTGAATGAGCTTAGGAACCGTAATTTTAGTGGCCGAAATCAGCTCAATGGAGGGCTTCACACCGTGGGTGTCAATGTGCCAACAAGTCTTATGCACCAGCAAACGCGCCATTTCGAGCTCGGCATAGCTGCGGGCAATATTTTCGCGAATCGATTGGTGCTCGCTCAGCTTTTTGCCAAACGTCTCACGCTCCTCGACCCGCTGGCACGCAAGCTCCAAAGACCGCTGCCCCGCGCCAATCAGTCGCATGCAGTGATGCATCCTGCCCGGCGCAAGGCGACTTTGTGCAATATCAAATCCCCGGCCCTCCCCGAGTAATAAATTGTCGACGGGCACCCGTACGTCGGTAAAAGTGACTTCTGCATGGCCAATGGGGGCATCGTCATAACCCAGGGTCGTCAGCGGACGCACAATATCTACCCCTGGTGTGTCTTTCGGCACCAGAATTTGCGACTGCTGCAGGTGCCGACTGGCGTTGTCTGGGTCACTTTTACCCATAACAATAAAGATCTTGCAGCGCTCATAGGGGGCGCCGGTGATAAACCACTTGTGGCCATTGAGCACCCACTCATCGCCCTCCCGACGGATCTGGAGCTCAATATTGGTTGCGTCACTTGAGGCAACCTGTGGCTCCGTCATCGCATAGGAGGACCGGATCTCTCCTGATAACAGCGGCTCTAGCCAAGCGCGCTTTTGCGCTTCGGTGCCAAACTTCATGAAGACTTCCATATTGCCTGTGTCTGGCGCATTGCAGTTAAACACTTCTGGCGACCAGATGACTCGTCCCATTTCCTCTGCCAGCGGGGCATAGTCAAGGAAGCTCATGCCCCCATGATCGCTGTATTCAGCGAATTCAGGCGGCACGAATAGATTCCATAAACCCGCCGCCCTGGCTTTGTCCTTGAGGGAGTCCATGAGCGGCATAGACGCAAAACGATTCTCTGCGTGATGTAAAGCCGTGCGATAGGGCACCTCATTAGGGTAGATGTGCTCCGACATAAACGCTTTCAACTGAGCCAATATATGCGTGCTTTTTTCACTGGAAGTGAGCATGTCCTACCTCATTCTAAATTGATAAAAATACCCGCTGGGTGGCGGTCAATCCACTATCGCAAACGCGCAAAAGCAAAGGGGATAAACAAGCAGGCTGGTTTGTTTTAACCGTAACGCCTACTATATAGTTATCGGCCGCTGACAAACACCCTCGGGTAAGATCCCAATACCCCTTGTCGCGCGATTCATTAACCTGACAGGGTGTATCCTTACGCTAATTGATCTCAGAAGAGGACCCAACGTGAACGCTTCTAGCCCCTTACCCACAGACTCTGACGCTTTTCGTGCCGCTGTGAGAGACTTTTTGCGTGAAGCACTAACACCGGAATTGATTCGGGCAGGTGAGCGCACCACTAGTGTCTTCTCAGACTTCGAAGCAGGCCGGCAGTGGCAATCTATTTTGCATCAGCGCGGATGGGGTGCACCCGATTGGCCTCTAGAATATGGCGGTACAGGTTGGGATATTCAACAGCGCTACATTTTTCAGGAAGAGTGTCGGCAGGCTAATGCCCCTACCCCGGTGATGATGGGCATTCAAATGCTGGGACCCATGCTGATGCACTTTGGCACACCAAGCCAAAAAGAACGTTTTTTACCCGGCATCATCTCAGGCAGCAACGTCTGGTGTCAGGGCTACTCTGAGCCAGGTTCCGGATCAGATCTGGCCTCTCTCAAGACAACCGCAGAGCATGATGGCGACGATTTCATTGTCAATGGCACCAAGATATGGACCAGCATGGCGCATTACTCGGACTGGATTTTTTGCTTAGTGCGTACCGATAAAACCGTCAAACCGCAAGCCGGTATCAGCTTTCTCTTGATCGATATGGCGACACCCGGTATTACCGTTAAACCCTTTACCAGTCTCGACGGTGAAGTCGAGCAATGTCAGGTTTTCTTTGAAGACGTGCGTGTGCCTACTGCGAATTTACTAGGGCAAGAAAACCAAGGTTGGACAGTGGCCAAATCACTGCTCGAGTTTGAACGCGGTGGGCAGCACTTCACTATCGATCTGAAAAAACAGCTCAGCAAGATGCAGCACATGATGTCGAGCGAGACATGCCGCGTGACCGCTGATCCCACTTTTGCCTACCGCGTTGCTGAGACACAGATCGACGTCATGGCACTAGAGCAAACTGAGCTGCGCATTAAAGGTAGCCTGACTGCTGGGGATAATCCGGGCGCCCTGTCATCGCTTGTGAAAGTGTCGGGCACCGAGCTCGGGCAACGCTGTGCAGAGCTGCTCATTGAAGCCGCTGGTCAGAGCGCGATACCGTGGCAAAGTGAGGTGTTAGCGCCGTCTTATGAAGGCAGCACCGCTGCCGCCAGCGAATCGGTGACCACCATGGCGGAATACATCAACAGCCGAGCAACCACTATTTATGGTGGTACGGCAGAAATTCAGCGCAGCATTATTGCCAAGCACGTACTTGGACTCTGAGGTACTAGCGTGACGATGACCGAAGAACAAACCATGCTGTGGGATACCGCAGACCGATACTTGCGCGAGAATACCGATTTCAATCAGCGCCGCGATCAGATTGCCGAGGCTATTTATAATCAACCTCAGAAATGGCAGGCGTTTGCCGAGATGGGCTGGCTAGCGATGCCCTTTCCAGAGTCGATGGACGGCCTTAACTTTGGCCTGCGCGAAATCGCCATTCTCGCTGAACTGTGCGGCCAATACCTCGTCACTGAACCTTTAATCGATACGCTCGCGGTCGCGAGTACCGTTTTGATGCGCAGTGAGCGAGCCACCGCACTCGTACCAGACGTCATCTCTGGCGAGTTGATTGCAATAGCGGCCATTGATGAGCCAACCGCGGAAAGTCGACTCTCCCCCTCCTGCACCTTGTCACAAACGGAGTCTGGGTGGCATTTGCAGGGGAAAAAATACTGGATCAGTGCCGGCGCCTCCGCCACACACTTTGTTGTATTGGCCGATAGCGGCAACGGACTCGCGTGGGTGCTGGTGGCAAAAAATGCCGAGGGACTGAGCTGTGAAACCTTTCCAACGCACGATGGTAAAGGGGGCGCCAATTGCCACTTTGACCTCCCCATTAACGATGACCAAATCTTACTCATGGGGGATGCCGCAGCAGAGGCCTTAGCGGCCTTTCGTGAGTGCGCGATGACCTTGAGCAGTGCAGAGACCTTGGGCGCGGCGCAAGCGGCATTAGATACGACGGTGGATTACACCAAACAGCGAGAGCAATTTGGACAGCCGCTGGCGTCATTTCAGGCGTTGCAACATCGTATGGCCAATATGCTCATCCAAACTGAAACCACTCGATCTTTAGTCTACGCTGCCTGCGACGCGGCAGACCGCGACTCCCCAGATCGGGGACGCTTTGCGCGCGCAGCCAAAGTGAAATCGGCCGCCGTGGGCAGAAAAGTGACGCAGGAAGCGATTCAGCTACATGGCGGCATCGCCACCACCGACGAATATATCGTCGGGCATTTCTTTAAGCGCGTCACCGCGTTAGAAACCTGGGTTTGCTCAAAGGGAGAAGCGCTTCAAGAATTTATGGCTCTCGATGCTTAAAAAATGGCGTCAGCTGATTCAATACAACGACAGTAACTATCAAGGAGAAACGCAATGGATTTACAACTGAAAGGTAAAGTCGCCCTGATTACCGGGTCCACCAAAGGCATTGGTCGCGCGATTGCCGAAACACTAGCGGATGAGGGCTGCCATGTCGGCGTCTGCGCGCGTAACCAGACAGAGGTTGACGAAACGGTTGCCTCACTCACCAGTAAAGGCGTCAAGGCCTGCGGCAGTGTCGTCGACGTCACCGACGCGGCTTCTCTTGAGGCGTGGGTCAACACCTGCGCTGATACCCTGGGTGGCATCGATATCTTTGTGCCTAACGTCTCTGCAGGAGGCGCTGATAATGGTGAAGCGGGCTGGCGCGCCAACTTTGAGTCAGACATGCTGGGCACCTGGCGAGGCGTCGAATTAACGCAGCCTTATTTGGAAAAGTCTGATGCGGGCGCCATTGTGGTGATCTCAACCACTGCGGCTGTGGAAGCCTTCGCTGGCCCTAGCCCGTATGGCGCCATCAAAGCAGGTCTCTTAAATTATGCGAGCAATCTAGCGCAAGCCCTCGCGGGATCCGGTATCCGCGTGAATTCAGTGAGTCCAGGACCCGTTTATTTTGAAGGCGGCGCATGGGAGCAAATCAAAACGCATATGACTGATTTTTACGATGCCACCATTGCCAATATTCCCATGGGGCGAATGGGCGACAACTACGAAATAGCAGACACTGTGGCTTTCTTAGCTAGCCCGCGTTCGGCCTGGACGACAGGCACCAATGTTGTGGTGGATGGCGGCTTCACCAAGCGCGTTCAGTTCTAAGCGTCGCTGCCTCATCAAGACCCCAGATTCGTCTGGGGTTTTTTTTGCCTCACTGATGGGGATCAGGGCGTTTCCGTAATGAGACGATCGAGGTCACGTAGCGTCGCGATGACGGCCTTACAAGGCAGTGACTTTTTACCCAATGTTTCCTCAGCCATGGGCGCGACAGCACATTGCTCAGGAAGAGGAGCATCCCGCTTTAACAAGTCATACAGCGTGGGTAAAAATACATACTGCAGCCATTGCTCCATCTCAAGCATGTCGACAGCAAAGGGCTGATCCGACACTAAGGACTCTGGTGAGGGCACTTCATCAGACCATAGACCCAACTGCCTTAAGCTAGCCTCTAGCTCAATGAGTTGCGCCGCAATGGCATTACGCGCGGCTTCTTGCGATGTTAGCCCCATCTTCTTGCTCCCTCCTTTACCGTGACGCGCTTCCCGCCAACTCAAAGGTGAAGGCAGGCAGTGTATCCAACATCACGCGCCCATATCGGCGACTCAGTAAGCGCTTATCGAGGAGCGTAATACGGCCCTCATCTTCCTCAGTGCGCTGTAATCTACCGCTCGCCTGAATCAGCTTCTGTGCGGCATCGGGAACATTGATCTCCATGAAGGGATCTCGACCCTGTGCGTCGAGTAATTCCGCGTGAGCCGCAGAAATGGGGTCATCGGGCACCGCAAAGGGTAACTTAGCAATCACGACATGTCGGCAGTAGTCACCCGGCAGATCGATACCTTCAAAAAAACTCGCCAACCCAAATATTGCCGAGGACTCACCCCGATCAATATTGCGGCGATGCGCCGTGAGCAAAGCACTTTTACTCAATTGGTCTTGTACCAACCGATGATGCGAGATGACGGTGGCGATACCCGTCAATACCGCCTCAAGCTGACGACGTGACGTGAATAACAACAAAACGCCCAGGTCGTCTCGTATGAGTTCCGGTATCAGCGCGATAAGCTCTTCGGTATGGGCCTCTGCCTGGCTTGGCTCAGTGGCCATTAACGGCACCGAGAATATGGCTTTCTTGGGATTAAAGGGACTCGCTACTTGCTTCCATCTCGCAGAGCTCGGTATTCCCGAACGCTCTCTAAAGCGATCAAAAGTGCCCAGCGCGGCCAGTGTTGCTGACGTCACAACGGCCCCAGCGGCCCTGTCCCACAGCGCGTCCTTGAGCAACTCGCCGGGCAATATTGGACTGGCCTGACATTCTATCGACTGCAGATTGCCCCGATGCAGACACCAACGCGCCCAGCCGTCACCGGGCTGCTCACTGCTCGGCGCTTGAGCAAATGCCTTCCACACGGCGACCTGCTGTTCTGCACGCGCCACCATTCCTTGCGCATTGACTAAGTCGACGTCGGGATTATTGACAGACTCGCCTTGCTCTTCGGGCACCAACGCGGTCTCGTTGGTTCTATTTTCAAGCATTGCCTCTAGCCGGCCCGCCTCTCGGTGCAGCTTCTCCCATTGCGCCAACAGCATGGCTGCCTGTTCAGCCAATTCGGCAGGCACTCGGCCATGAGGTAAACGATATTCTGCTCGCTCCACCCCCTCATCAGGAAACAGCGTCCAGAGTGTCTCAGCGATCTGAAGAGTGCGCTCTAGTAGATCCTCAAAGAGCGCCGCGAGTGTCGGCATGATTCGCTCGTCGAGTCCACGCTTGATCCAACCAGCGCTGGCGCTCTCTACCCAGCGCTCGCTATCTCGTAACCCCTGCAAAGTGGTGCCACTGTGAAAGCGGAGTGCAAAATGATTCAGGCATTTGCTGGGCAGCTGATGCCCCTCATCAAAAATATAGAAACACTCTTCGGGTGCCGGCAGGATGACCCCGCCGCCAAGGCGCAAATCTGACAGCACTAAATCATGATTGGTGACGACAATATCGGCATTTTCCAAGCCCTCACGCGCACGAAAAAAACTGCATTGGCTCACATGAGGACAGCGACGACCAATGCACTGACTTTGTTCCGTAGACACCAACCGCTTAATCCCTGCCTCAAGACTCCCAGGCCAAGAATCGAAGTCGCCATCCCAGCGACCTGAACCTAAAGCCTCGACCATCTCATCAAAAATGGGCCCCGCCATTGCCTTATCAGGCGCTGCAAATTCGTCAGGGTAAAGGGGGATAACAGGATCAACGACTTGCTCAGAAAGTTGTTGATCAAGCTTAAGCAGGCAGATATAGCGACCCCGCCCCTTAGCGAGGGCTGCCTCATACTCGAGACCGCTGTTGCGCATCACATCGGGCAAATCGCGAAATAACAGCTGCTCCTGCAGCGCAATCGTGGCCGAAGCAACCACCACTTTTTTCCCTCGCTTGCGCGCGATAGGTAAGGCCGCCACTAAGTAAGCAACGGTCTTACCTGTTCCCGTACCCGCCTCCACCACAGCAATGGGTGGGTCAGCTTCGGGGTCACCCAGCGCATTGGCTACCTCAGCGATCATCTGACGCTGCCCCCAACGCGGGTTCAGTTGTAGCGCCTCAGTGAGCGTCTGATAGGCCACGCGGATCTCATCCTGCAGCGCCTCATCGATCACATTAAGCGCCCTCTGTGGCGACCGTTTCGCTCAATAACCGACTGACTGGGTTCGCATACATTGTGAGTAAGCGTTCTCGATATTCCAGCGGAGCGGCTTCAATACGCGACCGAAATGCCGCCTCGGAGATTTCACCCTGATGAAGGGTCACAAAATCGGGCACCTTGCGGTCATGTAGCCACTCCCAAGCCCAGACATTGGTCCCATATAGACGGTAATAAGCCACCATTTGCTGATCGATAGCACTCACGACACCGGCGACGTCGAGATCAGGGTCAAGGGGATCTCCGAAATGGAGATGCACGCAGCCCTTTTGGCCCATAATCCCTAGCGACATTGACGCCACATCCTCAAATTCAGCCTTGGTATAGGTGGCCCCAGCAGACAGCTCAGCGGCTTTTAGTACGTCACAGGGGTCCAACTCATAAGCAATCACCAGCGGAACAATATTGAGGCTTTTCAGCACGGCTTCGGGTGTTTCATTCTGACGCCTGGAGAGTGTCAGCATTTTAATCACCGCGGGTTCTGTGACGTCACGGCCATCCTTTGCTCGCCCCTCGCGCTGCGCTATCCAAATGGGATGGTGATCTTGGGTGACAGACTGGCGTATGAATCGCGCTAGTAACTTGGTCGCCGCTAATAACGCTCTAGGGCCGCCAAGATTGCGCTTCACCACAAAACTTTTATTAAGACGCATTAAATCAGCCACCCACTGTTTGGAGAGCAAGTTGTCGCCGATCGCAAGCGACATCGTCCGCGCGCCCATACGATGCAACGCGTAATTTGCATACGCAGCATCCAGAAAAATATCGCGGTGATTACTCAGGTAGACGCGAGCTTGCGTCAGGTCGAGATGCTCAATACCGCTGACCGAGAACTGGGATGTTTTCTTGATCATGCGCGACAGTGCTGGCGCAATGAGGTTCTGCAGGTCCTCGACTGACGACAATCGACGCACCATCGTCTGCAACCACAGTCTCGCGAGGGCTTGGGCAAAGGCAGGCCAAATACGGTTAAGCCGAGACAGCCGCCACTGGGCAAGGGTCTCTATTAGCTCAGCATCGAGGGTCAATCGACGCAGGATATCGGGGGCCTCGCGGTTGGAATAAGGCCTGATCTCTGCGAACGGATCATCGTCGTGCAGCGGTTCGATCTCTGTCATGCGATTCCTGTGATCAAGCACCACGTCATTGTGCCCTTGCTTGCGGCTTTCTGGTACCCTTCGCGGCGCATCGCAACCTACCCTTCAGAGAGGACAAATGGAAGCTTCAAGTTCGTTTTTAATGACCCTAGGGGCCGCCTGTTTGTTAGTCAGCTGGGTGCTGCTGATGATTACTTCTTGGCGCGCAGAATTTACTTGGGGCATGGTTTCCCTATTGCTACCTCCCGTTAGCTACTGCTATGCCCTGTTTCGCTTAGATCAGGCGGGCTCGTCAGTCGCTTTTGCGGCACTTGGCTGGTTACTGATCTGGTTAGGGTGGTAAACAGTTAATAAGCCCTATTAGCGGCGTTGTCGTGATCGTGCTAGTTGACATTGAATCGTGTATCTCTGATCATTCGCGCCCGTTTGATAGTCCCTTGGAGATTACTGGTGGCTAATTCCCCCCAAGCACAAAAGCGTGCTCGACAAAATGACAAGCGTCGGGCACACAATGCCAGCTTACGATCGTTAGTGCGCACCAAAATTAAGCAGGTCGTAGCGGCAATCGATGCTGACAACGCCCAAGAAGCGCAAGCAGCCTACGACTCAGCGGTTCCCGTCATTGACAGAATGGCGAACCGAGGCATCATCAAAAAGAACAAGGCAGCACGGCACAAGAGCCGCCTCAATGCGCGGGTGAAAGCACTCAGCAGTTAAAATCTCCTATCGAGAGGGCTCACTCGCCCTCCAGATAACGCGCCAACACGGCCTCTATTTCTCGCATAATGGTGCCCTTTAGGGGCCTCATCAGTAGGCTCAATTTCAGCTCACCGTGTAACGTTTCTTCGTCTAGCAAGACGGTGCCCGAATAACCGGTTCCACTGAAGACGAGTTCGGCATCCCGTCTGGAGACGCTCGCACCTAATTGCTCTGTCAGGTAGTCATGCAGCGCTTGCAACGCCTGTTCGCGAGCATCGGCGTCGAGGTGATGAATCTCTGATAAATAAATAGCAGACATGCAGTAATCCGATTGGGATGTGGCAGACACCCGGTTATGCTGTGAATCTCGAATGGTACACTGCGACCCCATGGAAATGCTCACTGATACTAGCCTCCGCTTCTTGTTTGACGGCATCGATGTGCGTGGCGAGTCCGTCAAGCTGGGCCCTGCTCTGGTGGACATGCTTGGCCAGCAACCCTATAGCAAGACAGTAAACCGCTTACTGGGTGAATTTGCCTCTGCCGCCGTGCTCATCAGTAACAATTTAAAGTATGAAGGCAGGATTATTCTGCAGGCAAAAAGTAGCCACGCAATCACCCTCGCAATGGTGGAGTGTTCAAGCGAAGGGCACATTCGCGGCATTGCGCAGGGCGACATTCAACAAGAGAGCAGCGACCCCATGTCGCTGCTAAGCGGTGGGCACCTGGCGCTGACGATAGAACGGGATCAGGGGCAGCGGTATCAAGGCATCGTCGCCTTAGAAAAAGGCTCTCTCGCTGACGTCTTAGAGGCCTATTTTGCTCAAAGTGAACAGCTAGGGGCCAAATTTTGGCTTGCCAGTGACGGTCAAACCAGCGCTGGCTTGATGCTACAGCAGCTACCCGCACAACTATCCCAAGGGGCTGCACGCGAGGAACACTGGAACCACCTCTGCACGCTGGCCGAAACGATCAGCTCGACTGAGTTGCTGGATCTACCCCCAGAGACGCTATTATTCAAGCTTTATCATGAGGAAACCGTAACGCTATACCCACCCACCCCCATTTTGTTTAAATGTCGGTGTAGTCGCGAACGAAGTGCCGATACCATTGCGTTACTGCCTGACTCAGAAAAAGAAGACATTCTTGCTGAACTGGGTGAGATCACGTTGACTTGTGAACTGTGCGGTACATCATATTGTTTCGGCCCAGAAGTATTGGATCCAGCAGGTGTCATCAACGCGCCCCAAAAGGGCGAGGCGAGGACGCTACATTAACGTGGTACGAATTGAACATGAACAAATAGCAAAACGACAAGCCGCTCACACAAACCCATTGCCATAATGCACTCATCACGGAACCCAAAATGACCGACGCAGTCCCCACAGCTCCTGAAACTCACACCGAACTAATGCCGACAGCACTCATTGAAATGGCGCTGGCCCGGGGTGAGGGTATTTTATCTGACACGGGCGCATTGCGGATCGAAACGGGGCCCCGCACCGGCCGGTCGCCCGCGGATCGATTTGTCGTTAAGGAGCCCTCTAGCGAAGAGGCGATCGACTGGGGAGGCGTTAATCGTCCGTTTGACGCTGATCGATTTGACGCACTATGGGAGCGAGTAAAGTCTCACGCTAATCAGTCTGAGACCTGGGTGCAATACATGCATGTCGGAGAGCACAGTGATCATTATCTCCCGGTCAAAGTGATTACCGCGACAGCCTGGCAATCCTTGTTTGGCCGCAATATGTTCATCCGGCCTGAAACCTATAACCCTTCGCATAAACCGGAGTGGAAAATACTCAACGTCGCCGATTTTGTCTGTGACCCTGAGCGCGACGGCACGCACTCTGATGGCACCGTGATCATTCATTTCGGACAGCGGAAAGTCCTAATCGCCGGCATGCGTTACGCCGGCGAAATGAAAAAAGCGATGTTTTCAGTGCAGAATTTCTTACTGCCAGAGAAAGATGTGATGCCGATGCACTGTTCAGCCAATATTGGCGAGGGCGGCGATACCACTTTGTTTTTTGGCCTATCGGGTACTGGCAAAACGACGCTGTCAGCAGACCCCAGTCGGTACCTTATCGGCGACGATGAGCATGGCTGGGCCAAGGGGTCCGTCTTCAATATTGAAGGCGGCTGTTACGCAAAAACCATTGATTTAAGTCAAAAAAATGAGCCCGTCATTTGGGATGCTATCCGCACCGGTGCGATCATAGAAAATGTGGTGCTCGATGAGCAAGGCCATGCAGACTACTGCGATACGCAATTGACCGAAAATGGGCGCTGCTGCTACCCCCTAGAGCATGTTCAAAAACGGTCATCCAGCAATGCCGGCGGTGAACCTGGATGCGTTATCTTCCTAACCTGCGACGTATTTGGTGTCTTGCCACCCATTTCAATCTTATCGAAAGAGGCCGCCGCTTTTCATTTTCTATCCGGCTATACGGCTCGAGTGGGCTCAACCGAGGTGGGTGCGGAGGCCGGCATCAACCCCACTTTTTCTACCTGTTTTGGCGCACCTTTCATGCCCAGACCCGCGGGCGACTATGCCGAACTATTGATTAAACGCATTGAAGATTTTGGCAGTCAGGTTTATTTGATCAATACAGGATGGACCGGGGGATCGGGCGCAGCCGGCGGAAGCGGTGCACGCTTTCCAATCCCGGTAACCCGTGCAGTCGTCAAAGCGGCACAGGAAGGCCTACTCATTGGCGCAGAAACACAGCACATAGAGAGCCTCAACCTCTCTTACCCCACTCACATTGCGGGGGTTGATCCCCAGTACACGGACCCCAAGGCGGGCTGGGGTGACGATGACGCCTATGAAGCACAGGCCCATCAGCTGGCAAAGCTCTTTACGGAGAACATCCAAAAGTTTGATGTGAGTGGGGCTATTATTGCCGCTGGCCCACAGCCACGCTGATTCGCTGATCAGGCACTCGGCAAGCTACCGGCCGCGATAAGTCGCTGGCCTAATATAGGCCAGAGGCCTCCCCTCGATGGGCTCTGTAACGATGCAGTAAGCGTAGCCTGAATGCCCCCAAATCCTCCGCGATCAAAAACAAAGCGGGGACTAGTATGAGCGTCACACCGGTGGCGAACAGCACACCGAATGACAGCGATGTCACCATAGGAATCAAAAATTGTGCCTGCACACTCGTCTCTGACATGATCGGTAGCAGGCCGACAAAGGTCGTCAAAGAGGTCAATATAATCGGTCGAAATCGATCTTCACCGGCCTGCAGCAATGCACTGAAAAGCTCTTGTCCCTCCTCTCGCAGCCGATTGATACGATCAATGAGCACCAGATTGTCGTTCACAACCACCCCCGCACAAGCGGTCACGCCCAAAATGGAAAACAGACTGACCTGCCAACCAAGAATCATGTGCCCGAATATAGCGCCCATCAAACCGAAGGGGACGGCGGTGAGAATCAACAGCGGTTGCCAGTAGGACCGAAATGCAACCGCCATTAGCGCATAGATAATCATCATGGCGAGCCCCATGAGCCTGACGGTGGCATCCCGAAATTCCATCTCTTCCTGCAGCTCACCATCCAAGTTCACATATAAATCGGGATATTGCTGCAGCCAAGTGGGCAGATAGTCGCGAAATATCGCATCCACAATGTCTCGAGGAGGAGGACCATTGGCCTCAACATCAGCATCGATCTCGAGTGTCCGCAGCCTGTCGAGGCGCTCCAGTTTTTGGTAGCCCGCCTCCACCCGATAAGCGGCAACAGATTCAAAGGGCACCTCCCCGCGCCCGGGCACACGAATATACATGTCATGTAGATTAGCAATCGCTAGCCGCTCTGCCTCGGGGTAGCGCACCATCACCTTCACATCTTCACGACCACGAGGAATGCGTTGCGCCTCGGCACCATAAAAGGCCTGCCGCACCTGAAGCGCGACATCAGCGAGGGTTATGCCCAGCGTTTCGGCTGCAGGCTTGAGCTCGAGCACTAATTCATCACGGGGACTATCAAAACTATCAGAGACGTCAAAGACACCAGGATAAGATAGGAGAGCGGCCCTAACATCAGTGGCCAAGACTTCAAGCTCTTTGATGTTGCGCGACGCCAGCACCAACCTAATGGGCTTACCCGGATCGCGAATGGTGTAATCCATTCGGACCTCCTTGGCTTCATCCAACGTACCAGACGCACTACGCAACGCCTTCGCGAAAGCCTCCGTGTCCACGCCCTGGCCCAGCGTTTGAATAAACACCTCGACCTCGTTGTCTCGAGCTCGGCCCAACACGCTGCCGATCGCAGGCGCTTGATCGTACTCAGGCCGCTGGTTCCATTCGCTCTTTAAGGCCTCAGCAGTCTTCACGACCCGCTGCATCACTTGTTCGGACTGCAGGAAGGCTCCCCCTTCTGGCATGGTAATGCGGGCTTCCACAAAGTCGGAGTTGATCCGCGGGAAAAACGCTGACCGCAGCCACCCACCGCCATAAAACGCTAAACTCAGGCTCAACATCACCAGGAAAAAGCCTGCCACCAAAAAGTGGTGCTGTAAGGCCCATCGTAATAATGGCCGATAATGATTTTTAGCGACCGACAGTAACCCGTCGGCGCAAGCATGGCGCCACAACGCCAATTGCTTCAATAGTGGCTTCGTAGCCGGCTTTTCGGGTCCGATTTTTGACAAGTGGGCCGGCAAAATAAGCAGGCATTCGACCAGAGAGAAGGTCAGTGCGAGTAACACAACAATAGGGATCCCCTTCGCAGCATGTGCCCACTCGCCCGGCATGAACATCATTGGTGCAAAAAACACCATGGTACTGATGACCGCAAACAGAACGGGCTTTACCACCTCTCGCACGCCCCACAAAGCGGCGTCACCGCTGCTGAGCCCCCTGCACTGCGCAGTATGGATCGATTCTCCTACGATAATGGCATCGTCCACGACAATACCGAGCACCAGTAAGAAGGCAAAGAGGGAGATCATATTTAGACCCACCCCCGTGTAAGGCAGTAAAAAAAACGTGCCGAGAAAAGCCACTGCGATCCCAATGGAGACCCAGACGGCGACCACTGGCCTCAGAAATAATACGAGCACCAGAAACACCAAGGTCAGTCCGCCCAAGCCGTTCTTCAGTAGTGTCTCAACACGATCCTTAAACGGCACTGCCGCATCTCGCCAAAATGACAATGATGCGCCCTCAGGCAGATCGGGTGTTTGTGCACCCACCCATTCGGTAATGACTCGAGAAGACTGTACGACATCGGGGTTTGTCGTCACGTAGGCATACAAACCATGATCAGGCATGCCATCGAAACGACTGATCGTATCAATATCCTCAAATCCATCTTCAATCGTCGCCACTTCACCGAGATGAATCTGAGTGCCATCTCGCGCGGTAATCAGTGTAATTTTTTCAAAATCTTCTCGGTAATAGGCTTGTCCTCGTGTTTGCACTCGAATGTCACCATCGCCGCCTTTGATAGCGCCCGCCGGTAAATTGAGCGAGGCCGATTGAATCGCGCGCACCACGTCATCGAAAGACAGCTTGTGCCGGCGTAAATCCAGTTCTGAGACATTGATTGACACCTCGTACCGACGCGGGGCCACCAGATCGACTACTGATATCCAAGGCTGCCTCGCCAAATCATCGCGAAGCGACTCTCCGAGTTCTTTCAGCTCCCATTCGTCAAGATCTCCCGCCAACTCGACAATACCTAGCAGGTGGCGGTACACCAGTTCAGTGACCACAGGACGCTCGGCATCGGTGGGGAAGGTCGTGATCGCGTCGACGCGGGTTTTTATGTCGTTGGTCAACCGTTGTGTCGGATAACCCGGGAGCGCTTCAACCACCACCTGACCCATTCCATCTGAGGCAGTCGATCGAATCTCTTTAATGCCATCCAGATCATGAATAGCCTCTTCAATGCGGACACAAATCTGTTCCTCCACTTCCTTGGGACTGGCCCCCAGAAATGGCATGGTGATACTGACCCGGTCGATGACAGGCGTCGGGAAAAACTGCTTATCGAGACCCGGAATGCTGTAAAGCCCGCCCACCACGAGTACCGCCATGAATAGGTTTGCTGCGATGGGGTTGGTAATAAACCAACCTAGCAACCCGGGCTTTTCAGCTACCACTGGCGTTAACGTCCACTGCGAAGCACCTCGGCGACTTCCACTGCGGTGCCTGATGACAACAGACTGCTCTGCTCTAAGACAATGCGCTCTCCGGCGGCAATCCCTCGCACCCAGACCCGCTCTTGCTCTCTGCGCAATAACTCAACCGGCAGTCTTTCCAGACGATCCCCGGTTTCAAGACGCAGCACCGTATTGTCGCCTCGCAGCGCGGTTGCCGGCAGTTCAATGGATTGTTGAATCGGTTTGCCCCGAATCTTCGCCTCCACAAACAGTCCGGGTACCAGGGGCGGGCGGCCCTCAACCCGCTCACTAAACGGATCGTTGACTTCTGCAATGGCAAAGGTTGCGCGGCTATCGCGATCAATGCTCGCCTGCACCCGTGTAATTTGACCCTGCCACTGCCAACTCTCCCCGCCAAAACGAGCCGTCAGCGTGACATCGGGATAGGTATCGATGCTCGTCTCGAATAAGGGCAAGTCCAATAACGCGAGTTGCGACTCACTGATTGGGAGGAGTACCTCGACTCGATCAGTCGCATAAATTTGTGCCAGCACGGCACCAGGTGCCACAAACTGACCGACATCGACCGACTTTTTTTCCAATCGTCCATCGAAGGGCGCCTTCACAGTGGTTCTTGCCAGCGCTAATTGGGCGGCAGCCACATCTGCTCTGGCGGCTTCAAGCGCCGTCTCGGCTGCGTAGAGCTGCGGTTCTCTCAAAAAGAGATCATTGGCGTCGCTCGAACCCAGATCACGCCACTCTCGCTTGGCCTGCAGATTGCGCCCACGCTCCTCGGCGAGGCGCTGCGCGGCTGCCGCTTCCTGAGCGGTTGCTCGCGAGATGGCAAAATCATAGTCCGCTTTTTCTAATTGCAGCAGCGCATCGCCTTGTTTAAAGAACTTTCCCGCTAAAAAAGCGTCGCTCACCGTCTCCACTTTGCCGCTGACTTGTGAAATCAAACTGACACGGGTCACCGGCTCTACTGTGCCTTGTGTCCGCACCCAAATAGCGTGCTCAGCGGGCACGGCGATCATGACGTTGACAAGCGGTCTGCGTGGCTCGAGCTGTTGCGAGGACTCAGTTTCAGGTTTCCCCACAAGCACCCAAAAACAGATCACCAAACCAGTAATCGTAAAGGCCACTGAGCCCACCAAACGACGGCGAGCAAAGCGAGCGGTGCTCGTGCTGTGATCAGTCATCATGCGGCATCCGAACTCAGTATGAGAAATGGGGGCAAATGAGCAGTTTTCAAGCCTTCCTCCACATCGGTCCCCACTGAGCGTGTTGGAAAATAAATGTTGCGACAGATCAATGTTACGACAGATAAGGGCTTGCAGATGTCATCTAGATTACCCATGCCTCTCGAGCCCGCTGCGCATTATTACCCGTTCACACTGAGCCATTAGAGGGCAGATTCTAATTTTAACGATCACACTGCGCCCCGTTGACATCCAACCGGAGGAAAAAGTGATGGCTGAAGCAAAAGTAAAGGCAAAAGCAAAAGGGGCGCCCAAAAAAGCGACCGCTAAAAAGGCAGCGGCGAAAAAGGTAGCTGCTAAGAAAGCGGTGGCCAAAAAGCCCGCCGTCAAGACCAAGGCGAAAGCCAAAGCACAGCCTAAGACCCAGGCCAAAGCGAGCAGCAAAACGCGCGCGCGACCGGCTGCGGTTGATAAGGGGCGTAAAGCGCTATTGGCTGGCCTAGGGGTTTACGGCAAGGCCTATGACCAAGTGCTCGAGCAATTTGCGGGTATGCAGGAGCAAGTCGACGACGCACAAAATCGCCTGAGCGCCAGCCGCAAGCAGGCAGAAGCCATTTATCAGTCACTCGTAGAGCGCGGTAGCGCTGTCGAGAAAGACGCCCTCAGGGCACTGGCAGATCTTGAGCTCGATTCATTGGCCGACCGATCAAAATTGGAAGCCCAAATGAAAAAAGCGAAGTCCCGTTTTAATCAGTTGAAAGCCAAGTTTGGCAAAGCCAACTGAAGCACCACCCGTCCGTTTTTTTGGGGAGCTACGGCTCCCCTTTTTTATAACGGACCCCGCTCACACAGCGCCCAACTGAATGCCCGAACCAGCGACTCTATAGACAGGGGTTTCAGTCAGAAAAGGCAGCACGGCAACGCCCAACCCGACGGATCCAGCGGGTCAAGCCGCTGAGTCACCCCATCGGTTACACTTTGCCCTATGAAAACGGCTCAACGCATTCTCGACACTGCCGCTGATCTCTTTAATGAGCACGGAGAGCGAAACGTATCCGCGAGTGATGTCGCCTTAGAACTGGATATCAGCCCGGGCAATTTGTATTACCACTTTAAGGGTAAGGACGGGATACTTTCCGCGCTGTTTCTCAGCTTTTATCGCGATATCGCGGGGATGCTCGCAACGCCCATTGCGGAAGCGGACTTTCTCGAGACGAGCGCGCCGTTAGAACGAAGCTGGCTTTTTTTAACCGTGATTATGGAAGCGATGTATGCACATCGGTTCCTTTATCTCAATATGACTGATTTGATGCAGCGCTATCCGGATATCGACCGGGGTATGCGGCGCCTGATGTCACTCAAAAGACGTGCATCGCGCACACTCGCATCAGAATTATTGGCCCCTATTGGCATCGCGGCACAGCCTCAACGACTGGACCATATTGCTGACAGCATGACGATGACATTGAGCTATTGGCTCAGCTTTGATCAATGGATCACTCCGTCTGAGCACCGTCAACACGTCATTCATCGCGGCGTCTTGCAGATTTTGTCTCATTGCGCTCCTTACCTAGGGGACCGGGAGTCAGATTTTTATCATGAGTGCGAATTAATCAACGCGAGACTGCTCGATCTCGGTTCTGCATGAGTTACTATAGACTGTAGCTACCCTTTCGCTGGTAGATCGCCTCAGTACTGGGCGAAATCCACTTACTGTTCATTATATGGAGTATCAAATATGACCATTTCTGTAGGAGATTGTGTCCCTAATTGCACCCTCTCGGTGATGGGGGAAGCAGGCCCCGCACCCGTGACCACCGCCGAGCTGTTTAATGGCAAGAAGGCACTGCTATTCGCGGTACCTGGAGCCTTTACACCGGGCTGCTCGATGACCCACTTACCGGGCTATGTTGCCAACGCAGACACCATTAAGAACCATGGAGTAGACAGTATTATCTGTATGTCAGTGAATGATGCTTTTGTGATGGGCGCGTGGGGCCAGGCTCAGAACGCGGAGCATATTATTATGCTGGCCGACGGTAACGGCGAACTCACTGCCGCACTGGGCCTTGAACTCGATGGTTCCGGTTTTGGGCTGGGCACTCGCAGTCAGCGCTTTGCCATGATTGTAGAAGACGGCACAGTGACGCACCTCAATGTCGAAGAAGGCCCCGGCATCGATGTGAGCTCCGCTGAAACCATGATGGCGCTACTGTAAACAATCGCTCAGAGCGCGTGATACCCAGCGCTCTTTTTAACAACGCGTCATACACAAACAGATGAATCTCAGACCCATTTGAGAAGGGCTGCCAAGACACGTCTTGGTGGCCTGCCCCCATCTTCTGGTTCCGCGCCCACCGCATGGATAACGCTATGGCAAGAGCAGCGCCATGAGACCAGCAATGACGATCGCCCCGAACAGATTCAGCATTAGTCCCTCGCGCACCATGCGCTGGATCGGCAGCTCTCCACTGCCAAACACGACCGCGTTAGGTGCCGTAGCGACCGGCAGCATGAAGGCGCAGCTTGCGCTCATCGCCGCGGGAACCATGAGCCATAAGGGATCCATCTCCACTGCCAGCGCAACCGCCGCTAACACGGGCATGAGTAGCGCCGTAGTCGCAGTATTAGACGTCGCCTCGGTCAAAAAGGTCACCACTAACGCCAATAGCAGCATCATCAAGAAAACCGGTAATGCGGCGACCAAGGTCAACGCCTCTCCTACTTGCGCACTGAGTCCCGACGCAACAAACCCCCGTGCCAAACAAATGCCCCCGGCAAATAACAGCAAGACCCCCCACGGGATTTGATTCGCTTGCTGCCAGTCAATGAGTGGCTCTCCCGCCTTATCACGGACGACAAATAGGGCAATAACCGCCAGCAGGGCCACTGAGGCATCGTTGGTAAAAGGCAGGCCTAGCCATGCTTGCCAACCGCCAAAGGGCTCAGCGCGAGTAATCCACGCGAGTGCCGTGAGCGCGAAAATCGTCATCACGCGTCGCTCAGCACTGCGCCAAGGCCCAACTGAGGGCAGCGTAATCCCCAGCTCTGTCGGCAGATTTCGCGTCACCCACCACCACGCGGCCGGTAACAACAAGGCAATGACCGGCATCCCCCACGACATCCACTGACCAAAACTAATCGTTTGACCGGTAGTTTGCTCGAACACTTGCACGAAGATGAGATTAGGCGGGGTACCAATGGGCGTGCCCAAACCGCCAATACTGCAAGACCAGGCAAGCCCGAGTAGTAATGGCACCGCCAGGCGCTCGCGATCATCGCAAGAGGCCAGTACGGCCATCGCAACGGGCATCAGCATGAGTGCCGATGCCGTATTGGAGATCCACATACTGAGCCCCGCACCCGCCAACATAAAGCCCATCACCAACTGCCTAGGCCGATGTCCGCCCACGAGCCTTACCACTGAAAGGGCGACCCGATGGTGCGCCCCCGAGCTCTCCATGCCACGGGAGAGCAGAAACCCCCCTAACAATAAGATAATCAGCGGCGAACCCACGGAGCCGGCCACCTGTTCTACCGTCAAGATCCCCGCCATCGGTAATACCGATAACGGTAGCAGTGAGGTCACGGGTATCGGAATAGGCTCAAAGATCCACCACACCATGCAAAGCCATGCCACGACGGCTGTCACAACAATCGCATGACTTTGCCCCACTGCCATCAGGATCGCGGCGAGACAGGCCGCTGTGATCGCCCCCGGCCAAACGGTCTGGCGTGGATCTAAGTAGGTCATAATCTTCATCTGCTGTATGCTCCCCCACCCGCGTCATTGTGTACACTCCCCCGCATGGCATTAGGCAACACGACACAGCTGATCGATGGCTTCGATCGCACGATTTCATACCTGAGGTTATCGGTCACTGATCGTTGCGATTTTCGATGTCAGTACTGTATGGCAGAGACCATGCAGTTTCTCCCCCGTGCCGAGGTATTGTCTATAGAAGAACTGCTGCGGACCGCAAAACTCTTCACTGAGTTGGGGGTCAAAAAGATTCGCATCACCGGTGGTGAACCTCTCATTCGTCGAGGCGTCGATGCCCTATTTCAAGGGATTGGCCAGCTCCCAGGCTTAGAAACCCTAGCACTCACGACCAATGCCAGTCACTTGACTGAGTCTGCTCCGAGACTGCGACAAGCCGGCGTGAACTCGATCAACATTAGCCTAGACAGCCTACGTCCAGAACGATTCCGCGATATCACTCGGATCGGCAAGCTAGAAACCGTGCTGAGGGGTATCGACGCCGCTGTGCAAGCTGGCTTTGAAAAAATCAGACTGAACGCCGTCATTTTAGAGGGGCTGAATCGCGATGAAGTCTTGCCGCTGACGCGGTTTGCCCTCGACAAGCAGATTGGCATCGCTTTTATTGAGGAAATGCCACTAGGGCAAGTGAACTTGGGAAGCAAGGTGCTGAGTTACGTTTCCTCCGACGAGCTGATCGACGAATTGAGTACCCACTACGCGCTGGAACCAGTGAGTAATAGTCAAACCGCCGGCCCGTCGCGCAATTTTTTAATCGCGGGCACGCAAACTCAGGTCGGCTTTATTTCGCCGCATAGCAACAACTTTTGTGGATCCTGTAACCGCCTGAGAATCAGCGCTGAAGGCCGCCTACTGATGTGCCTCGGCAATGAAGAATCGATTGACCTTCGGCAACTGATGCGCGCTGGCGACAGCGATCAGAGCATCAAGACCGCTATTATTGAGAGTCTGTCACTGAAACCAGAGCGACATGTTTTCGACCGTCCAGATGAACCGCAAATTATGCGCTTCATGAATGCGACCGGCGGTTAATATCACCCATCGAGAGAGAGCCCGTGTCTACTAATCACTACCCTTCATTAAATCAGATTGAAGCCATTCAAAGTGCGTTCGAGGAGGCCGGCTATATTTGTACGACCCGCATCGCTACGGTGATCCGGCTTGCGGCAGCATTGGAAAAGCCGGTACTGATTGAGGGACCGCCCGGGGTGGGTAAAACGGAGCTCGCCAAGACCTGCGCGACTGTTGTCGATCGCCCGTTGGTAAGATTGCAATGTTATGAAGGGCTGGACGAGAGCAAGGCCCTGTATGAATGGAAATACGGCAAACAACTTCTCTATACGCAGTTGCTGAAGGAACAGTTAGGCGATGTCCTCGATGGTGCTAAGGGGCTCGACGAGTCCATGGCACGGTTACATGAGTTTGGCGATGTATTTTATTCGGAGGCTTTTCTCGAATCACGCCCGCTGCTCAAAGCTATGGAGGCAGATCAAGGCGGTGTCTTACTCATCGATGAAATCGACAAAGCGGATTTTGAGTTTGAATCACTGCTCTTAGAGGTGCTATCAGACTATCAAGTATCGATCCCCGAGCTGGGCACCATTCGGGCACGCTCCAAACCGTTAGTATTTCTCACCAGCAACGATACGCGGGATCTCTCCGATGCGCTGAAACGTCGGTGTCTGCACCTTCACATCCCCTTTCCCTCTATTGAATTGGAGGCAAAGATCGTCGCCAGTCGCGTGCCTGATTTAGCGCAGTCGATGACGAAAAAGCTGGTCCAGTTTGTCCACGCCGTTCGATCATTGGATCTCAAAAAGGCACCCGCTATTTCGGAGACGGTCGACTGGGCTAAAAGCCTGCTGCTCCTGCACGCAAAAGACCTCGATAGCGCCCTTGTTCAGGACACGCTCAACGTATTACTGAAGTATGAGGACGACATCCAGACAGCCCAGGGACAACTCTCAAAACTCATGGTCGCTGCAGCAGAGTCATAGTAACAATGGGGCGGCAGAGACAAGATGACACCGCCGCCGGCGCCAGACACGCCGCCGTCAGTAGCGATCAACTACTTGCGTTCATGCAGTATTTAAGAGGACAAAAGATCGCGGTGTCGCCGGCCGATACCCTAGATGCGGTCGCCGTCGCCGAATTATTAGGCTACGACAATCGATCGCTACTGCGCGATGGTCTGGCCTCGACACTGGCTAAATCTCAGCACGAACTCACCGTGTTTGAGACCGCATTCGACCAGTATTTTCAACCCACACTGCGAAGACCGGGCGGGTCTAGCGCTGCTAATGACGATGACGCCAACGCGATGACGCCTCCTGACCCGGACAGTGCCGTGCCAGCCTCCGCACCCGAACAGCGCAATGAGGATCCACTGGATGGTTTGCGTGGCAACAGTTTGTTTGATGCCCTAGAAAATCGAGACGACAGTGCCCTGTCTGTTGCGATTGAGACGGCAGCGGCAGATGCCAAAGTCGATGATATTTCGTTATTTACGCAGCGTGGGCAGTATGTTCGAAAAATCCTGGATGCCCTGGGCGATGAAGCGCTGAGAGACGCCGCTATCGAGTTTGAACAAAGCGAGCCCGCTGCCTTCGAAGCCGTGCAGGCATTGAGGGAGCAGTTGCGCGAACGCGTGAGAGACCGTGTCGAGCGCGCCTATCTCATTCACGCGAAAGCCGACACAGAAGATCTTCTCGATGAGTCGCTCTCGAAGATAAAGCTGGGCAATGTGGATCACAGTCAGATGGCGCGGCTTAAGCGCTTGATGGATCGTATGGCACGGAAACTGGCTGCACGACATGGCAGACGCCGTCGACGCTACCGCCGAGGAAAATTGAACGTGGGAGAAACCGTGCGGCGTGCGATTCCCACCGACGGCGTACCCTTCGCGCCCCGTTGGCGTAAATCTGAGCGAAAACGTCCACAAATTATGGCCATTTGTGACGTGAGTGGCTCGGTCGCCGCTTACGCTAAGTTTTTACTGATGTTTCTCTATGCCTTACAGGATGTGTTGCCGAGAACACGCACCTTCGCGTTCTCAGCTGCGCTGGGAGAAGTCAGTGATCTGTTCGCTGATTTGCCCGTGGCCGAGGCGATTGAACGGGTCAATCTCAAATATGGGGGCGCCACAGACTACGGGCGGGCATTGCACGAGTTTTCAGAGTCCGCACTAGCCGAGGTCAATAACGCCACTACCATCATCATCCTTGGCGACGCACGCAATAATCAAGCAGACCCCCGACTCGACCTGCTGGCAGAGATGAAGGCGCGTGCCAAACAACTGATCTGGTTAAACCCAGAATCCATTCGATTATGGGGGACTGGGGACTCTGAGATGTTGCGCGTGAAACGACACTGCCATCTCGCGCGCGAGTGCAATAACCTCAAACAACTCGAGCGCATCATTGATAAGTTGCTGTCCGATAAACGCTAACAATCGCAGCAAAACAGTGATGCGGTGCGGTCCCTTTTTAACCTATTGTTTTAGCTGACGGTTATCGCCAAGAGCACAACATCAGCCGCGTTGCCAGCCAGCGGCGACAAAGCACTTTAAAAGCGTCCCTGCAGTGGCGCACCTTACCCCTCTGACGCCATGGTAAAACGCGGCCCCTCTTTTTCCTTTTGATCCCCATCCAGCTTGAACTTGAGACGCAAATTATTCTCAGAATCCGCATTGTGCAGTGCTTCTTTTTCCGAGATAAGGCCTGCCTTACACAAGTCAAATAGCGCCATATCGAATGTCTTCATCCCGCGATCTTTTGATTTCTCCATGATCTCTTTGAGACCGCTAATATCGCCGCGCAGAATCAGCTCTTTCACTGTCGGCGACCCCAGCATGACTTCGATTGCCGCGCTGCGACCGCCCTCGATATTGGGGATCAATCGTTGCGACACAAAAGCTTGTAAGTTCAGTGATAAATCCAGTAACAGCTGTTGGCGCTTTTCCTCGGGAAAGAAATTAATCACGCGATCCAAAGCCTGATTAGCGCTGTTAGCATGCAGCGTCGAGATACACAGATGTCCTGTTTCTGCAAAAGAGAGTGCGTGCTCCATCGTTTCCCGGTCGCGAATTTCACCGATCAAAATCACATCGGGCGCCTGTCGCAACGTATTCTTCAAGGCGCTGTGCCAGTTGCGGGTATCGACCCCCACCTCGCGTTGATTCACAATCGATTTCTTGTGTTGATGAACAAACTCGACGGGATCTTCAATCGTCACAATATGTCCACTGGCGTGGCGATTACGATAATCAATCATCGCGGCGAGTGACGTCGACTTTCCCGAACCCGTCGCACCCACAAATAAGAGCAATCCCCGTTTTGCCATAATCAAGTCGGTCAGAATCTCGGGTAACCCTAGATCACGCCAAGAGGGAATATCAGAAACGATAAAGCGAGCGACAATACTCACCTCGCTCCGCTGTCGGAAGATGTTGATCCTAAAACGGCCTATATCAGGCAGTGACACCGCCAGATTCATCTCAAGGTCACGCTCAAATTCCTGACGCTGAGTCTCATCCATCAGCTCATTGGCAATATTACCCACTTCGCCGGAGACCAATACCTCATCGGAAATCGCGGTGAGTTCGCCATTAAACTTTGCGCACGCCGGTGCACCCGTTGCCAAATAAAGGTCTGACCCGTGGCGTTCTGCCAGCTCTTTTAACCATCCATAGATTCGCATGACTGACACTTCTCCTTGTGTTCACGTCTGGGACTGAGCGGCTCGCGCCAACTTAATGGCATCGCCTCTGTACGAGGCCTCGCTGGCACCGTACACTCCGCCCCAATTTAACGCCGTCGGCCGCACTTAGCCCAGTGCTATTGTCGTCAATTCATCACACAGGAGAGACCGTGTCGACCTACGCTTCAGTCTTTCGTCAGGTGCTGAATGAGCACCCAGAGCTGCTTTCCCAGATTCGACGCGGTGTTGAGAAAGAAAGCCTGCGTGTCACTGAAGATCACGCAACCCTTGCCCAAACTCAACATCCATCGACGCTAGGCTCGGCACTGACACACCCCGCCATTACCACCGATTATTCGGAAGCTTTGCTGGAGTTTATTACCCCAGCCGAATCTTCCATCGAAGCAACAGAACAGTCGCTGGCTGATTTACATCGATTTACGGCTCGGCAACTCGACAAGGAACTGCTTTGGAATGCGAGCATGCCGTGCATTGTCAGTGGCGACGCCGAAATTCCTATCGCGCAATTTGGACCGTCTAATGTCGGGCAGATGAAACGCATTTATCGCAATGGTCTGAGCGTACGATACGGCCGCAAAATGCAGGCTATTGCGGGGCTTCATTACAACTTCTCACTGCCGCTCACTTTTTGGTCCACAGTGCAAGCGCGGGTTGAGCCCGGTCGTGATCCGATCGAGATGCAAACCGAAGGGTATCTCGGTCTCATTCGTAACTTTTTTTCGCGTGCTTGGGTGCTGCTCTATCTCCTTGGCGCGTCGCCGACTGTGTGTGCCAGCTTTGTACAGGGCAATCGTAACCATCCCCTCCAGCCGATGGGCGACGATCACCATAGTTATTACCTCCCTCATGCCACCTCACTGCGGATGGGCGACCTGGGTTACACCAGTAACGCTCAGGCAGATTTGAATGTCTGTTATAACGATCTAGACCAGTATATTTCGACGTTACGCAATGCCATCCTGACGCCGCATCCGGCTTACCAGGGGTTCACCCTCATGGATAACGGAGAACCGGCGCAGCTCAATGACGCGCTGCTACAAATCGAAAATGAATATTACAGCCCAATCCGACCGAAACGAGTGACCGAAAGCGGTGAAGCACCTATCGCTGCCCTGGGGCGTAGTGGCATTGAATACATCGAGGTGCGATGTGTCGATATCAACCCCTTCATCCCTTATGGCATTGATGCCGATACGATGCGTTTGCTCGACCTTTTTCTCATGTCTTGCCTCGTTGACGAGAGTCCGCTGTGCGATGAAGCGGGTCAAAAAAGGAATGAAATCAACCTGCAGCGCATGATTAATCGGGGTAGAGAGCCCGATTTGACGCTGTTATCAGCGAGTGGCCTCGAGACACCTATGCAATCGCTGGCGCAACCCGTTCTCGAGCGCATGGCAGAGATCGCCGAATGGTTCACGGGCCAAGGGTCAGCAGACGATTATCGCAGGGTCGCAACCGAGGCTCAGGAAAAATTTGCTGACCCAGACCGAACCCTCTCCGCTCGAATGCTGCGTGAAATGGAAGAGAGCGGGCTCAGTTATTCTCAACTCGCGTTACGGTATTCACGCCAATGGCACGCACAACATCTCAATGACCCCCTTTCGGAGGAAGCGTCTACTCGGCTGACCGCCGAGGCGGAACAATCCATTCAACGGCAACACGCTATCGAGGCGCAGGATAGCGAGACGCTTGAGGAATACCTCAGCCTGTTCTACCGGCAATATCAGGCTCACGACGCCTAAACAGACTCTCGCCCGCTTAATCACCCGAAAGCAAAGCACTTCACAGACAATCACTGCGCAGAAAAGTACTCCACAAAAAAGCGCCCCGCGGGGCGCTTTACCGATCAAGGCAGGGTGTCTGTGACCGCTCCTGTCCCGACGTGACGACCCACGTTACTCGCTGTCGGCGTTAACGACCGTGATGAGCTCTACGTCAAATAACAAAGTGGCATTCGGTCCAATCATTTGCCCTGCACCACCCTCGCCGTAACCCAACTCTGGCGGAATGATGAACTTAAATTTACCACCGGGTTTCATCAACTGTAGCCCCTCTGTCCAGCCCGGGATGACCTGTGTCACGCCAAAGGTCACCGTTTGTCCACGCTCATAACTGCTATCGAACACGGTACCGTCGATTAAGCGACCTTCGTAATGGACTTCGACAGAATCTGCTAACACAGGGCTATCGCCCTCGCCTGCCGCAACCACGATGTATTGCAGTCCCGACTCTGTCGTCTGCACTTCCTCATTACCGCTCATCTCTGCCATGTAGGCTCTACCTTCTTCTAAATTGGTTTGTGACACTGCGACGCGCTCTGCTTCTGCCTCAGCCTGACTTCGCTCCTGAAAAGCAGTCATTTCGGTATTGATTTCTTCGTCTGTGAGGCGCGCTTCGGCACCCTCGACGGCATCAGCGAGTCCCGCAGCGTAGGCGGCCACATCAATGGCCATGCCATCAGCAGCCATCCTTTGGCCCATCCGCAGCCCAATGCCGTAACTTAATCGCGCTTCGGTTGATTCCAAGTTGACCGGCTGCTCCTGCGCAGTGCTGTCGCAACCCATGACCGCCAGTAACGTCACTGCGCCCGCGATTCGACTCATTCTCGAAATTGAGGTACTCATCGTATTCCTACTCCCTAGTCGTGCTCGAAAAAAGAAGGCCGATATTACGTGCCCTTTTCGAGCAGTGCCACCAATTGGGTGCGCTCAAGCGCACATTTACCATCAAAAAACGTCGGCAACAGACTGAGATTTGATGACATCAATGCCGAAGACGTCCGTTTTTCAACTGGCGAGACCAGGCCTGGTGAGGGCGTCCGACCTGTCATGACGCCACACCACATCAACTCAGCAAGATGACGCTCTGCCTGAACCTCTAGCGCAAGCAAGTGTTGCCGAGGGTCACTAAGGTCTTCACCGCTCGTCCATCGCAGGCGAGTTGCTCGAAGCGGCATCACCACTTCGTCAAGCCATATGCGCGTCGAGGCGTTCATCGCCTGTACATCTTCCCGATGCCATTGACGATCATGACTCGCCAACCAACAGGCAAACAATGCCTCCAGAATAACGAGGTCTTGCGTATTCTGTAATGCCAGCAGGTGTTGCTGTACCCCGGTGCGACCATAGCAAGCCACGGCCCACTCCCAGAATGTGTCGACTGTCATGCCGTATCAACTCCCTTGGCCGCGGCGATCAAATCCCATTTTTGCTGACGACTCAAGCGCCGTAAGGCCGCCTCTTGCTGCTGAGCAGCTGATCGTGAGTCACAACGTGCCGACCACAGTAACGCAACCGGTCGTCTCCCCTGGGTATACCGAGCACCGCCAACAATGTCGCCATTATGCTGGCGTAAACGGCGCTCTAGATCAGTGGTGACTCCACAATACAGTGAGTCATCGCTGCATCGCAGGAGGTACACTCGCCATTCTTTTCCACTTGAAGGGCCCGAAGCGCTTGCCGGTTGGCAAACAGTGATATATTTTCCCACTGACATGAGACATTTTCCCCTACGAGCCATGGTCAGATTCTGACCTCACTACGGAGCCCTTATGAGCGCTGACATCTTGCACGTTACTGACGACAACTTTGACACTGAGGTCCTCTCGAGCGACTTACCGGTGCTGGTGGACTTTTGGGCCGAGTGGTGTGGTCCTTGTAAAATGATTGCGCCAATCTTGGAAGAGATTGCCACAGAATATGCGGGAAAGGTCAAAGTCTGTAAGGTCGATGTCGATGCCAACCCTGATATGCCAGGAAAATTTAACATCCGTGGTATCCCCACATTGATTGTGTTCAAAGGCGGTAATGCGGTTGATACTAAGGTAGGGGCTTTATCAAAAACTCAGATGGGGGAGTTTGTCGACTCCGTCCTCTAACCGTCAGTAGGCACCTCAATAACCCCACAATATTTTGCTGGACGTGTTCATCTTCGGGTGCTACTTTTGCGCTATTGAGGTCTCGCGAGAGTCCTACCACGTCCAGCAGTATCCCCTTATAACGACTCCCACAGGGTAGAAAAATAATCTGTGGCACTGTCAGTGTAGCGAGACTGCGAGGGCACAACCCCTATACCGATTCGCGTCAGCACAAAACGCCTAGCAAAACGTCGGTCCTATTTTTTCCCTTTTTTGAATGTAACCCGGAAGTGATTCGTGGAAGAGCAAAACAGCGTCAACGCCGAAGAGTCGGCAACCCCTACTAATGAACCCACCGTCCTCTCAGGCGAAGCCGACAGTGCAGAACCTGGTAAAAGCAATGGGCGAACATTAAAGCTCAAGGCCTCAGAAGAGCAGTCTGCTTCCATGGATGCCAGCACTGACAGCCCCTCAACGTCAGAGGCGCCGGCAGACGACAAGCCGGCTTCGAGCGCAGAGCCAACCTCCGAAGCGACATCGTCGGCGCCACAAGCCAATAATGCTGAAGACGACGCGCAGCCAGGGCGTTCGCGCCGCGGGCGGCAGCGGCGACCCAAACGAGACCCCAATACGCCCAGCGCTAATCCCATGAGCCTGACTGATCTCAAAAGTAAGTCGACGCAGGAACTCATCGATATGGCCCGAGAGATGGGCCTTGAAAATATGGCCCGCTCGCGCAAGCAAGATATTATTTTTGCGCTCCTCAAACGGCACGCCAAAAGTGGAGAAGATATCTGGGGTGACGGCGTGCTCGAGATTCTTCAGGATGGTTTCGGTTTCTTAAGATCGGCTGATAGTTCATTTTTAGCAGGCCCTGACGATATCTATGTCAGCCCCAGTCAAATTCGTCGATTCAACCTCCGGACCGGCGATACCGTCACCGGTATGATTCGTCCCCCCAAGGACTCTGAGCGTTATTTTGCGCTCTTAAAAGTCAAAGACGTTAACTTTGAGTCGCCGGAAAGCGCGAAGAGCAAGGTACTCTTTGAGAATCTCACTCCCCTCTTCCCGAACGAGCGATTGACCCTCGAGAAAGGCAATGGATCATCCGAGGATCTGACCGGAAGGATCATTGATTTAGTTGCACCGATTGGCAAAGGTCAACGAGGACTCTTAGTCGCGCCGCCCAAAGCGGGCAAGACCATCATGATGCAGAGTATTGCTCAGGCCATTATCTCTAATAACCCAGAGTGCTACGTGCTGGTCTTACTCATCGACGAACGCCCCGAGGAAGTGACCGAGATGCAGCGCTCAGTCGGCGCTCGCGGTGCCGAAGTTGTCGCATCCACTTTTGACGAGCCGCCATCGCGGCACGTTCAAGTCGCCGATATGGTCATCGAGAAGGCCAAGCGTCTCGTCGAACACAAGCGAGATGTGGTGATTTTGCTCGACTCCATCACGCGGTTAGCGCGCGCCTACAACACGGTAATTCCCAGCTCAGGAAAAGTACTGACAGGGGGTGTGGATGCACACGCGCTCGAGCGGCCCAAGCGATTCTTCGGTGCGGCACGGAATATCGAGGAAGGTGGCAGTCTGTCGATTATTGCCACCGCGCTGATCGATACCGGGTCAAAGATGGACGAAGTGATCTACGAGGAATTCAAAGGCACCGGTAACATGGAACTGCATTTGGATCGTAAAATTGCTGAGAAGCGCGTCTACCCCGCGATCAATATTCGCCGATCAGGTACTCGTCGAGAGGAGTTATTGACGGGTGATGAAGAGCTTCACCGAATGTGGATCTTACGCAAGTTGCTACATGGCATGGAAGATTTACCGGCGGTTGAGTTTCTGCTCGATAAGCTGAGGGGAACCAAGTCTAATGAGGAATTCTTCAAGTCTATGAAGCGTAAGTAGTCATCTGCTATGCCCAGCTTTATGGATCTTCGCGAGTTCATTGCCGAGTTAGAAAAGCGCGGTGATCTCGTCCGCATCGCAGTAGAAGTAGACCCCAATCTTGAAATGACCGAGATCGCTGACCGGACGCTGCGTGGCGGCGGGCCGGCGTTGCTTTTTGAGAACCCTAAAGGCTTTGACGTACCGGTACTGGCTAATCTATTCGGCACGCCAAAACGAGTGGCCTTAGGGATGGGAGAGGAATCAGTAGAGGCATTGCGTGAGGTGGGCGAGTTACTCGCTTATCTGCGACAGCCTGACCCCCCTAGGGGATTCAAAGACCTGGTCGACAAAGCACCTCTGCTGAAGAAGCTACTCACCATGGGCCCCAATGTGGTGAAAAATGCTCCCTGCCAACAAACTATCACCACCGGGGACGCCGTCGATCTGCACAAGCTACCCATTCAAACCTGCTGGCCAGAGGATGTGGGGCCACTCGTCACTTGGCCGCTAGTGGTAACACGTGGCCCCGAAAAAGAACGCATGAACTTAGGCATCTACCGCATGCAGTTGATCGGGCGCAATAAGCTGATTATGCGCTGGCTCTCGCATCGCGGCGGCGCACTGGACTTCAGAGACTGGCAATTAAAGCGCCCCGGTGAGCCCTACCCAGTGGCTATCGCGCTAGGCGCCGATCCTGCCACCACACTGGGCGCGGTAACGCCCGTGCCCGACAGCCTGTCAGAGTATGCGTTTGCAGGACTCTTACGGGGCAAGAAAACAGACCTCGCCAAGTGCGTCACAGATCTTTGCCGTGACAATAACCTGATGGTCCCAGCGCATAGCGAAATAATCCTTGAGGGCTATATCGACCCTGAAGAGCTCGCTGATGAAGGTCCTTTCGGTGACCACACCGGCTACTACAACGAGGTGGAATCTTTCCCGGTTTTCACCGTTAGCGCTATCACGACGCGCGAAAAGCCGATTTACCACAGTACCTATACGGGGCGCCCACCCGACGAGCCCGCTATTTTAGGTGTCGCGCTCAATGAGGTGTTTGTCCCATTATTGAAAAAACAGTATCCCGAAATCAGTGACTTCTATTTACCACCTGAAGGGTGCTCTTACCGCATGGCCGTGGTGACGATACGCAAGGAATACCCCGGACATGCCAAACGAGTGATGTTTGGTGTGTGGTCTTTCTTGCGTCAGTTTATGTACACAAAATTCATTATTGTGACCGACGATGATATTAACGCCCGATCTTGGGAAGACGTGATGTGGGCCATAACAACCCGCATGGATCCTGCCCGAGATACCACCTTGGTCGAAAATACTCCGATCGACTATCTCGACTTCGCCTCACCGGTTGCGGGACTGGGCTCAAAAATGGGAATGGATGCCACGCACAAATGGGAGGGTGAAACCGATCGAGAGTGGGGCCGCACGATTAAAATGGATGAGGCCACGCAGTCTCGCATTGACCTCTTGTGGGACTCTCTGAACATTCAGCTGCCGGGGCAATCAACGGACTGAGGTAAGAAGGTCGCTGTACTTCCCTTGCTGTACTTCCCTTACTGTGATGCCCTTACTGTAATGCCCTTATTGTCGTAGCACAGCGATCGCATCTGCTTCTAGTCGCGCTGCTTGATCGTTATTGCCCTGATCGCGACACCACTTTGCCCATCGCAGTGCGGACTCCGCTGAGGGCTTGCATTGGAAAGCTTTCCGCCACATTGTCTCTGACTCGGTCAGGTCATTTTCGTGTTGTGCAATCATCGCCAGTGCCGCATAACAGCCACTCTGCGGATCTTCACTGCACCACCGCTTCATCGGTTTTTTCAGTTTCTTGGCAGCGTCACGCGGCAAGACGGCAATCGCCGCTGCGGAAACCGGCTCGCAGTAGTGATCAAACCGATCTTGCAGTGCCTTAGTGAGTGCGCCCCACTCTGACTGCTGCTGCAATCGGCCAATCAGCATCGCCCATAGCGCGCTACCTGCCGCTTTTTGTGTCTCGGGCGCTCGCTTCCAGAGCGACCACAACGTCGATGCAGAGCTATCATTCTGCATCATCACACCTGCCCAAGCCTCTCGCTCCCAAACGGCCGCTACTCCGTCCGAAATAACATACGCCTCTCTTAAAGCGGGTAATAATTCGATCACTACCGGCCAATCACTCCGAGCATAAGCCAGCTCTGCACGCAGTTTTTGTGCCCGGGGGGTGTTGGTAGCAGCAGGGCTCAACGCGTCGAGTGACCGTGCGGCTAACTTCCAGTCGTTCGCCTCAACATGACACTCAGCACGCACTATCGAAACGATGTCCTGAGGCACTTTATCCTCAGCTTCCAATTGATCCAGCAGCGCCAATGCCCGTTGTCGCTGCCCTCGCCGATGAGTTGCAAGCACCGCAAAAAGGGATTGCAATACGCTGCGCTGATCCGCCGGCAACCGTTTTCGCAACGTCTTCTCAGCGAGCTCCCAACGACCCTCAAAAAAAGCCACCAGCCCTTTTTCCACGTGCTGCTGAGCGCCGCGTTCGGAGCGACCTCCCAACCAACGCGTCAGCACCGCCGGCACATGAAATGTCGAACTCAGTGCGCGCTGCAGTAGCCACAAAAACCCCATGCTGATGCAAAGTGTCCCCAGCGCCAGCCATACCGACGTCTCAACCTGCCAGCCGCCCCACGCCAGTAATACATAACCGGGGTCGTGAGCAATGCCATTGACTAGGGCAGCACCCAATACGAGTAACAGCACTAAATACACGCTAAAACGGGCCATCACTGAGATCCTGTTGGTCCGGCGAGACGCTCTATCGCTGCCTCTAGCCGACTGCGAGTGGGCGCGAGGTCGGGTAGCTGCGGGGCGATGTCTTCCCCCCCCATCGCTTGCATATCAGCCATCATGCTAGCGACACGATCCGGATCTTGATCAGCAAACAAGGCAGCAAAACGCGCTGCGCGCTGCAGTGCAGTTTCAAATAGAGGCTGATTCGCAGACAACATGGCGATTTGGGCCTGCTCAAGCAACATACGCATATTCTGTCGAGCCAATGAGGCCCATTCTGGCGTCATCAACTGCGTGATCTCGTCACTGCGTCGACGGATCACGAGATGATCCGATAACGTCGCTAAAGCGGCACGCCAACCCGCGGTAGCGCGATCCCACCAGCCCGATGGCGACGGTCCCTCCTCGTCGCGAGTCGTCGGTATCTCGTAAGCAAGTTGCAATTTATCGGCTTGATCGATCAAGCCCGATAGCCGCGCATACAAGCCCACTTGATCAACCTTGGGTAGGGCCGCCAGCGCGGCGCGATCACGCGCAATATCAGCCCGAACCCCTTCTAGTGTCGGCTCACCGGTATCGCGCAATAATGCGTCGGCCTGAGTGAGCAAGTTCATGGCCGCCTCTACATCCCTCGCAATCAGCAGCCGCTGGGCGGCCAAGCGGATCAGGAAGATCGCCTCCTGACCCAGCCATGCGCGCCGATCAACCTCAAGCAATCGGTCTACCTGGCCCTCTAACCGGCCCATTCTGTCTGCGAGCTGACGCGCAGACGTTGCTTGCTCAACGCGCTGCCGCGTTTCGCTGGTGGTGAGTTTGCGCTCCCAATCTTGCCGTCCCGCCGCCAAAGCGGTTTGCACATCGCCCTCGATCATCTCAACAAGCTCATCCTGCCTGTCAGCGGCTTGCTGCTTCTGTCGCGAGACGTCTGCGACCTGCTGTTCAATCTCGGCCAGACGCTGCCATTGATCGCTGATCCAGGGCCAGCCAAACTGGTAGAACGCGGCACCCAGTGCTGCCAACAGCACGGCAATAATCAACAACGCCGAAACTGCCCGACCCACGCCCGACGAGGTTTTCACCGCGGGCGGGAGGGTTGGCGTGGGTGGGTCGACTGTCTTTTCCGTCATGGGCTCGTCTCGTGACTGAGTTGTTGATGCAATATCGCTATCACAGCTTCGTCGCTGGCATTATCCGAGCGCAAAACGGTGTGCCAACCGAGCTCTGTCGCCAACGCTGCAACCCGCATGGAGGGCACGATCACGGGATGCTGTAAGAGGTCCCATCGAGACGCTTCGGTGATTAACGCCACTAACCGCGCCAAAACCTCTCCGCTACTGGCTTGAAATATCCATTGTCGCCCGGCCGCTAATGACGGCGATACATCCACTGCTGGCCAGCAACGGCGGTAGCAGGACCACTCCCTGACCACGACACCTCGCGCTCTTAACTCACTCGCCAATAATTCCCGCCCCCCTTCGCCTTTCACCACGACGGCCTGTTCCAGAGCGCCCGCCGAGAGGGCTGGCAAAGCCAACAATCCCTCTGTATCGGCTTGATGAGGGGTCATCGCAGCATAGCCTGCCTCTTGCAGGGCTCCCTGTGTGCGCTGCCCGACTGCGATCAAAACCGTGTTCTCTCGCTCGGCTAAAGCGCTTGCGATGTGAGGGAGTCCAAAGTGGACTGCGTTAGCGCTGATAAAAATACACACCGCCCCTTCGACCAAATCAGGTATTGGCGCAAGCTCACTGTCTGCAATGGGCTGCACAGTCATCAGCGGCATGACCAACGACTCGAAACCCTGCTCTGACAGCGCCAGTGCAAGCCTTTGGCTGTGCGCCTCGGGCCGTGTCAGTACGACTGTCGTCATCCCCTCGCAGCGCGAATAAGATCCTCGGCACCCTGAGCCAAGAGCATATCGGCGACGCTCTGTCCCAGCGCTTCCGGATCACTGCCCCGCGCCTCTGCCTCCAATAAGGTTGTGCCATCGGTTGCACCCACTCGTGCCCGCAGCCACACGGTATCGCCCTCCAACTCTGCGTAGGCGGCGATGGGCACATCACACCCGCCATCGAGTCTGCGGACCACCGCCCGCTCAGCCAACACCCGGGTCGCCGTCGGCGCATGGTGTAACGGCGCTAACAAGTTTTTGATGCGTTCATCCGACGCTCTAAATTCTATGCCGACCGCACCCTGTCCAGCGGCGGGGAGAGAGAGCTCGGGCGCGATCGCACAACCAATCCGCGCTTCAAACCCGAGCCTAATCAGGCCTGCACAGGCCAGCATGATGGCATCAAACTCACCCGCTTCTAACTTGGCCAACCGCGTATTCACATTGCCCCGCAAGAACCCGATCTCCAGATCAGGTCGATGGCGGTTAATTTGACAGCTACGACGAAGACTTGAGGTACCCAGCCGCCCCCCTTGGGGGAGCTCGTCAAAGCCAGCGACACCGACGAGCGCATCACGTGGATCCTCTCGCTCGCAAATGACCCCCAGTGTGAGTTCATCGGGCATCACCATGGGTACATCCTTCATTGAGTGCACCGCGATATCCGCACGACCGTCGAGCAACGCGGTTTCCAGTTCTTTAACAAACAGCCCCTTGCCACCCACTTTGAACAATGGCTGATCGAGTAATTGATCGCCACGGGAAGTCATTCCCAATAATTGGACTTCTAGGCCCGAGTGCTCCGCCTCAAGGCGAGCTTTTACATACTCCGCCTGCCATAAGGCTAATGGGCTCTCTCGGGTCGCAATCACGATACGTTCTGACACGTTATATCCCCTGTTTTTCATCCTCAGTTTAGCACGAGGCGACATTTCACCGCTCTGAAAACGGGCGGAAGTGGTGGATCCACTGGTAGACTTTCATTTCGACACCAACTGAAATGACGATGCATCATGAGTGACGGAAAATCAAAGATCGGGCAAGAGCTATGGGGCGGGCGATTCAACGAGCCGACCGATCGCTTTGTTCAGCGATTTACTGCCTCGGAGGCCTTCGATCGACAGCTGGCCAGTTATGATATTGCCGGGTCACGCGCTCACGCCAGTATGCTAGAAGCCGTTGGTGTGTTGACAGAGGCTGAAAATACCGCGATACAGGAAGGGCTCACGCGCGTGCTCTCCGAAATCGAAGCGGGGGCATTTCAGTGGTCCGTTGAGCGAGAAGATGTTCATATGAATATCGAGGCACGCCTGACCGAGTTAATTGGCGATGTCGGTAAGAAATTACACACGGGGCGTTCCCGTAATGATCAAGTGGCGACCGACCTCAAACTGTATCTGCGCACTGAGATCGATATCATTTGTGGACAGCTCACCCGTCTCCAATCCGGCATAGTCGGACTGGCAAAACAACATACAGAGACGATCATGCCGGGCTTTACCCATCTTCAGGTGGCGCAACCTGTCACTTTTGGCCACCACCTGATGGCATGGTACGAGATGCTGGATCGTGATCACGGCCGCTTGCTGGACTGCCGACAGCGTTTAAATCAATCGCCGTTAGGCGCTGCGGCCTTAGCAGGCACGACCTTTCCAATTGACCGAGAGCGAACAGCCACTGAGTTGGGCTTTGCAGCACCCACAAACAACTCACTCGACAGCGTCGCCGATCGAGACTTTGCTATCGAGTTCTGCGCGGCTGCGGCACTGATACTCAATCATCTCTCGCGGATGTCCGAGGAGCTCATTTTATGGACCTCTGCCCAGTTCGGCTTTATTAGCCTGCCCGACCGGTTCTGTACCGGGTCATCGATCATGCCGCAGAAAAAGAATCCTGATGTGCCTGAGCTCGTGCGCGGCAAATCGGGCAGAACCACGGGTAATCTCGTAGCATTACTGACACTGATGAAAGCGCAGCCGCTGGCTTACAACAAAGACAATCAGGAAGATAAGGAGGCCCTATTTGACAGCGTCAACACGCTCAACGACTGTCTCAAAGCGTTTGCCGATATGGTGCCGGCTATCGAAGCGCAGTCAGACGCGATGCGTCATGCGGCGCTGAAGGGCTTTGCGACGGCGACTGATCTGGCCGATTACCTGGTGCGCGCTGGTGTGGCTTTTCGCGATGCTCATGAAGTGGTCGGTAAAGCGGTTGCCCACTGCATTGAAGCGGAGTGCGATCTGGCAGACTGCTCGCTGGAGACTCTGAAAACATTCCACTCTGGTATCGAGCAAGATGTCTATCAGGTCCTCACATTGGAAGGCTCGGTAGCGGCCCGGGACCATATTGGGGGCACGGCACCGAATCAAGTGCGGGCAGCGATCGAATTGGCGCAAACGAAGCTGGATCGCTAAGGGCTCGCAACATAGCGCGCGGTGAGCATAAACGTAATATCGGGCGCCGACTCGACCACGAGGTCCTCGCTAAACCCCAAATCTAACGTCCAGTGGGGTGAGGTGTTCCAACGCAGCGCGATACTAAAGAGCCCTGCGGGCCGAGTCAGGGCGCTGAGGTTGCCATCTGCCAATGCGCTATGTGCATCCATTTGTGCCAATACTGACCACTTGTCTCGAAAAGGCCATTCTAGCGATACCCCGCCAAACCATAGTGACCGCTTTTGATTTGGACCCAACAGGTCGCTGACGCCAGCATGAGTCATCCCGATCTGTCCATGCCAGAGAAGCGGCACGCCCCCTGAATAGCCCCCCGATACCCGCGCTAGCGCCCAGTAATCAGTGGCCCCACTACCCAGCCAATCGGCTTCCTCTCCGGTCGCCGCTTTCATGCCAACGCTGAGCGCAACGTGAGGGCCGTCTCTCAGACTCATCTTGCGACTCAGTGCCACTCGTACGTCGCCCAAACCCGATACTTTATTGCTGAGTGCTGCTTCATGGTGGGGTTGATCTAAACGATACTGAAGCTGGTTGACGGGATAATCTTCTCGATCCCCATTTGGCAGACCAAAAAAGGCATGCCAGTCTGAAATCAGTGGATCCATGAAGCCGCGAGAATGCTGCACCCAAGGAAGGGTAACTTCGATATCCCAATCGGTGTCGAAGCCATACCGCAGTGACAGCGACAATACATCGGTCTGCCCATCCAGCATCAATGACGCATCGCCAGATTCTTCAACCGTAAAATGGTTCGACAGTGATTGCGACATCGTGACAACCGAACCCAGCTGCACATCGGCATTGCGCTGAGTGGGTAGCCCTCGCAGCGCCGCCAGGGGCGAGAGGTTGCTGATCGTGATCGGGGCACCATTACCCGCCAGAGCCACTATAGGCGCCACCAATAAAGCGCCACTGAACAGGCTGGCCTTCCAAGCAAACACGAACTTACCAGTCGAGCGCGAGACCAACATGTTGCGCTAACTCTGACACCAGCACCTGATGAAACGACTCACCAGTTTTCGTATCGCGCCAGACTTCCTGAGCGCCGTCCCACTGATAATGAAAACCGCCGCCCGGCGTCGCCAGCCAAAGTTGCTCAGTGGGGGGCTGACGACTGAAGACAAATACCACCCCATTGCCAAAGGTCACATTAATCACGCCCTCAGCAGTGCGGATATCAAGATCGTCAGGCAGGTCCTCTAACTTTGTTTCCACCTTCTCAAAAATGTCTTCGATCCGTTCGAAGTAAGTATTTCCTGCCATGTGTGGATTCCTTATGCCGTCATTGCACGACGATTATCCTTCGGCATTATCGCCATTGGTCGATGAGCACTTTCACTCACTGTTATACTGTCCGTTTTTTCGAGGTCAAACTGTGAAGGCCACCATTATCGCACTGATATTGATCTGTGCCGCAGGCTGTGGACAGCAGGGCCCTCTGCGTCCTGCCGATCCAGAAGCCGCTGAGACGGCGACTCCCTGATGGCCACCTTTTCACGACATGATGGCGTCTTGTACTGTGAGGAGGTCTCGCTTGAGGCAATTGCCGCAACCCATGGCACTCCCACTTACCTCTATTCTCGATCCGCCATCGAAACCGCCTTCCTAGACTATCGATCGGCGCTGTCCGAGATGCCCCACCTCATTTGCTACGCGGTAAAAGCCAACTCTAATCTTGCCATACTCAACGTGTTGGCGCAGTTGGGCGCAGGGTTTGATGTGGTGAGTATTGGCGAGTTGGAGCGCGTTGTCGCAGCGGGCGGTGACCCTGGCAAGGTTGTTTTCTCCGGCGTTGGCAAGACATCCGCTGAAATGCAGCGTGCGCTCGACCTCGAGATTAAATGCTTCAATATTGAATCTGAGGCGGAACTCTTATCCCTAGCCGCTCTAGCCAGCGCCTCCGGCCGCGTTGCTCCCATTTCGATCCGGGTGAATCCCAACGTCGATGCGGGCACTCACCCTTATATTTCGACAGGCTTGCGAGAAAATAAATTTGGTGTCGATGTTGCACTGGCGCGCCAGCTCTATCAGATGGCCGATGAGCATGCGGCACTGAACCCGGTGGGCGTGGATTGTCATATCGGTAGTCAAATAGAAGAGGTCGCCCCTTTTGTTCAATCGCTAGAGTGCCTACTTGATCTCATTCATGATTTACGAACGCTCGGCATTCGGCTTCATCATATCGATCTAGGGGGTGGTTTGGGGGTCCATTACCAAGCAGAGACCCCGCCCTCCATCCACGACTATGCCGCGGTCTTGAAAGCGCGGCTTAAGGATCAGGATCTAGAGCTGGTGCTGGAGCCCGGTCGCTCCATCGTGGCTGAGGCGGGCGCACTCATTACTGAAGTTCTTTATCTTAAGCCGACTCTCGATAAGCACTTTGCGATCGTTGACGCCGCGATGAACGATTTACTGCGACCCGCTTTATACAGCGCATGGCAGGACATACAGCCGGTAAGGCTTCGGGACGGCGAGTCTCGTGTCTGGGATGTGGTGGGGCCGATTTGCGAAACCAGCGATTTTTTGGGGAAAGATAGAGCCATGGTGCTATCACCAGGCGATCTCCTCTCCATTATGGGCGCGGGAGCCTATGGCTTTGGTATGGCCTCTAACTACAACACACGCCCGCGCGTTGCTGAGGTCATGGTGCAAGGGGAGGCAACACACTTGATCGGTCAAAGAGAAAGCCTGTCCGATTTATGGCAACGAGAGGTGATTCCTACAGGTGACGAGTCGTGAAGCTGGCCTTTACAAAAATGCAGGGTGCCGGGAACGACTTTGTCGTCATTGATGGGGTAACGCAGTCTGTCGATCTTACTATCGCGCAGCTAAAACGCATTGCCGATCGTCATCGCGGCATTGGTTGCGATCAGATTCTCATCATCACGCCTCCCGATGATCCTGATGCCGACTTTCGGTATACCATTTTCAATGCCGATGGCTCGCGTGCCGGACAGTGTGGCAACGGCGCTCGCTGTGTCGGTCGCTTCCTGAGAGAACAGCGGCTCACGCGCAAGCGAGAGATGATCCTGATCACCGATGGAGAGCCGATTCTACTCTCCATCAGCGAGGATAATCGTGTCCTCGCCGGACTCGCTGCCCCCCGCTTTCTCCCTTCAGAGATTCCCTTCTCTGCCGCAGCAGTCGCTCAGCAATACACGATTGATGTGCAAGGTCAGCAGCTGTCTGTTGGCGCCGTCTCAATGGGCAACCCTCATGTTGTATTAATGGTGGATGACTGCCTGGGAGCACCCGTGAGCACGTTAGGACCCCTGCTGGAGTCTCACGCTGACTTCCCTGAGAAAGCCAATGTTGGCTTTATGCAGATCCTCTCGCGTGACGAGATTCAGCTGCGCGTCTTTGAGCGGGGTGTGGGGGAGACACAAGCCTGTGGGTCGGGAGCTTGCGCCGCCGTCGCGCATGGCGTGCAACTGGGGCTTTTGGCCTCCGACGTCGCGGTTCACCTACCGGGTGGCAAACTCACCGTTTCCTGGCAAGGTGCTCAGGAGCGGGTTTGGCTAGGGGGTCCCGCAACGACCGTCTTTAATGGCACGATATCCCTGCGCAACGCATAACACTGACCTGCAGGGTCCCTCATTGTCCTACATAAGAAAAAAGTGATGACTGAAAAAATGAATCCAGATGATGTCGAAGCGTTCTTAACAGCCCACCCCGATTTTTTGCAGGATAGGCCCGCGTTATTAGCCGCGCTGAACCTGCCACACGGCGGTCAGGGCGCAGTGTCGCTGGTTGAGCGGCAAGTCGCGATTTTACGAGAGCGAAATATCACATCACGGCAAAAACTCGCCGAGTTATCCGATATTGGCAAAGAGAATGATCGGCTACTCAACGCCACTCGCGATACTATTTTGGCGCTACTCTCAGCCGAGACAAAAACCGATATTGCGGTTATCTGGGAGCAACAAGTCCTCAGTACTTTTGGCGCGGAGCTTGGCTCGCTGGTGTGGTTTGACCCTGACAATCAGGACAACCCGGCACAATCGGTGGCTCAAAAATTATTAGCGCGGGGCGATACTATTTCGGGCGTCCTACGCCCCGAGGAAATGGAGGCGCTTTTTCCGTCTGTGACTTGCGAGGGATCTGTCGCGCTGTCGAGTATTCGCCGGCAAGAAGAGGTCGTGGGCGTCATTGCTGTTGGCGCGACAAATACCCAGCGGTATCAGCCAGAAGATGGAACGCTTTTCCTTGATTACCTCGCCGAGGTGATCGGGCAGCTTCCCTTATGGGCATAACGCCCTTTTTGGCGCGTCGCCGCACCGCCACCGCGTTGCCGCAGACTCGATGACTGCGTCTGTCAGCCTGATCACCTTCGACCTTGACGACACGCTGTGGGACGTCAAACCCGCTTTAGTGGCCGCTGATGCCGCACAGTGGCAGTATCTGAGCGAGCGTTTCCCCCATGCAACGCTTCGTGAGCTAGCAGATCAACACGCATCCACTCTGCGCGCCGAGATACTCGCCGAGCAACCCCAACTCGCCCACCATATCAGCCAATTCCGTGAAGCTTTTATCTATCGATTACTGCTACGCAGTGGCCAGTCAAAAACAGACGCGGCCTCGGCCGCGTCTGAGGCTTTCTCCGCTTTTTACGCCCAGCGACATAAGGTGTCGCTATTCGAGGATGCCGCAACCGTACTGCGCTCCCTCAGCCAAGACTATCTGCTCGGTGCGCTCACCAATGGCAATGCTGACGTCCGTAAAACGCCCATTGCCCGCTACTTTCGCTACGCCTGGCGTGCAGAGGAGTTTGGGATGAGCAAACCTGACACAGCACTCTTTCACAGCGTATTCGAGCAAGCGGGCGTGTCTGCCAATGCGGTCATCCACGTAGGAGACTGCCACAACAATGACGTTGCAGGCGCGATAGCAGCGGGGGCTAAGGCTGTGTGGTTCAATCCTGATGGCGGTACCAGTGACATAGCCGACGCAACGATTACGCGCTTAGCGGACTTACCGAGTACCATTGCTGCGCTGGCGAGCGCGAAGCCGTCCTAAGACAATGTCGTTAGATCGCCTCGACGCCGGTTTCACCGGTCCGAATCCGCACAACCTGCTCCAGTGGCGCGACAAAAATTTTGCCATCACCAATCTTTCCGGTACTTGCGGAAGCAATAATCGCCTCAACAATGGCTTCAACTTGCTCATCTGGTGAGGCAATTTCGAGCTTTAGCTTCGGCAAGAAATCGACCACATATTCGGCGCCTCGATACAGTTCAGTGTGTCCTCGCTGACGTCCGAATCCTTTTACCTCTGTCACCGTCACACCCTGCACACCAATATCGGCTAGGGCGGCACGCACATCATCCATCTTGAATGGCTTGATAATGGCTGTCACTAATTTCATGGCGGTGCCTCAGTTAGGAGAGAGGATATTATGAAGCCCCGAGCAGTTTTCGCAATCCCTGAAGACCGGAATAAAGTGCTCGACCCCAAATTCGCTGGCGACAGGGGCTAAGCGTTGTTAAAAAAAGCCAATTCGGCGGCAAAAAAAAGGGCTCCGAAGAGCCCAGGCTGTCACAAGCGAAAAGGGTAGTCATCGATTGCCAGCAAACTCTGGATAGGCCTCCATGCCACACTCGCTTAAGTCGGAACCTTCGTACTCTTCTTCTTCCGACACGCGGAGCCCCATCACGAGCTTGATCACTAAAAAAGTTACCAGGGAGGCGACAAACACCCAACCGAAAATAGTCAGTGCGCCAATGATTTGGCCCGAAAAACTCGCGCCATCATTAGTCAATGGCACCAGCAGCAGACCCAGCAGACCGACGACACCGTGGACCGATATTGCCCCCACCGGATCATCAATCTTCAACTTGTCCAATGTGGTGATTGAAAAGACCACTAATGCACCGCCTACCGCCCCAAAAATAGTGGCCTGTAGTGCAGAGGGGGTGTCAGGGCCGGCCGTAATCGCCACCAAACCCGCTAAGCAACCGTTGAGTGCCATGGTTAAATCGGCTTTGCCAAACAACATCTTCGCCACCAGCAACGCTGCAATACACCCTCCTGCCGCGGCGAGATTGGTGTTCATGAAGACCACCGCAACCGCGTTGGCGCTATCGACCGAAGCAGTCGCCAGTACCGACCCACCGTTGAAGCCAAACCAGCCTAACCAGAGGATGAACGTGCCCAACGTCGCTAAGGGCAAGTTGGCGCCGGGAATCGCGTTAATTTCCCCGTTCGGACCATACTTCCCTTTGCGAGCACCCACTAAGATGACACCTGCCAGTGCAGCGGCTGCGCCGGACATATGGACGATGCCGCTTCCCGCAAAGTCGAGGAAACCTAAATCACCCAAGGTGTAGAGTCCAAAAACAGAATTACCGCCCCAGGTCCAACTGCCTTCCATCGGATAAATGAAGCCGGTCATTACGACAGCGAAAGCTAAAAAGGCGAATA